>Ga0304730_1000014_pt1 | contig 247340 bp, 207 predicted proteins | sample M_130628_MF_Meta_FD_190474 | JGI IMG/M metagenome (GOLD analysis project Ga0304730, IMG submission 190474) | Freshwater microbial communities from Lake Montjoie, Canada to study carbon cycling - M_130628_MF_MetaG (v2) (version 2) | ecosystem: Environmental > Aquatic > Freshwater > Lake...
AAAAAACCATTGATGGTATGCGAGAAAAATTATTACGCGGAGATTGGATAGGAAACGCTCCAACGGGCTATACCTTTGAAAAATTATCACCTAATCAAACTATAGTCATAAATGAAAAAGGGGATTTGATAAAGCAAGCATTCAATTGGAGAGCAAATGGGATGACTTATGAGCAGATTATGTATAAATTAAAAACTCTTGGTTTAATCCTAGCTAAACAAACACTTGCAGGAATTATTAAAAACCCATTCTATTGCGGACTTATGTCGCACAATCTATTGAAGGGCGAACTTGCTAAAGGAAATCATCCAGCACTAATCGATGAAAGTTTATTTTTAAAGGCAAATGAATTTCCAAAGTCACCAGGATTTAGGGTTAATAAGGCAAATGATAATTTACCGCTAAAAGTCTTTGTAAAAGAGGCAGAAAGTGGCGCTCCCTTCACTGGTTATTTGGTTAAGAAAAAGGGTTTGTATTATTACAAAGCTAATAAGTTAGGCGCAAAAGTAAATAGAAGTGTAAACATCATGCATGGTAAGTTTAAGGAATTACTAAATGATTACACCATTGATTCAGACCATATAAAACCATTAAGTATTCAGTTGGGTTACACTTGGGAAAATTTAACTAAAAGCAACACCAGCGAGAAGAAATCGTTATCAAATAAATTAAAAGAGATTGATGATGAATATTATAGTTTAAGAAAACGCCATGCAATAGGTCAAGTTAGTTTAGATATTTATGAAGAATTTTCAACCGAAATGATTCAGCAAAAAGAATCAATTTTAAAACAAGTTGAAAAACTCGATCAGAAATTATCGAACCCAAAAGAATTAATAAAATTTACCTGTGATTTATCTTCAAACCTCAATAAAATATGGGATTTAGGAGATTATTATCAAAAGCAAATTTTTCAATATACCTTATTTCCAGATGGTTTGGTATATGATTCAAAAAATGAACATTATCGAACCCCGAAAGTGAATTCGATAATCGGCTACTTAGCACAATTATCAGAGGATTTGGATAATAATAAAAGCCGAACTTTTAAAGATTTCTCTAAAAAGTCCGGCTCCGTACCCAGCGCCGGACTCGAACCGGCACGGTTTCCCACAGGTGTTTGAGACCAGCGCGTCTACCATTCCGCCAGCTGGGCATTTTTCCTAAAAATCGATTATTATACGATCAATGGGGCCGCAAATGTAATCAGAATTTTAATTAAACAAAAAAAACTATGATAAACATTGTAAAAATCACTAAAAAGGCTACATTTGTATCCCTTTAAAAACAACATGGAAACAGACGTTAGATTATTTTCAGGCAGTGTCACTCAAGTACTTTCCGAAAAGATTGCAAAGTGTTATGGAAAAGAGTTAGGCCAAATGTCTCACTATTCCTTTAGTGATGGTGAAATACAAGTGTCATATGAAGAAAGTATTAGAGGGCAAAGTGTATTTGTTATTCAATCTACAATGCCGCCTTCTGACAATTTAATGGAATTGTTACTGATGTTAGATGCTGCTAAAAGGGCTTCTGCAAAGGAAGTGATTGCAGTGCTTCCATATTTTGGATATGCGCGTCAAGATCGAAAAGACCAACCGCGTGTAGCGATTGGCGCTAAGTTAGTAGCCGATATGTTAGCATTAGCTGGTGCTACAAGAGTGATGACAATGGATTTACATGCCGATCAAATACAAGGCTTTTTTAATATTCCAGTTGATCATTTATATGCTTCATCTATTTTTTTACCATACATTCAATCTTTAAATTTACCTCATTTAACCATTGCTGCGCCTGATATGGGCGGAAGTAAGCGTGCAAATGCTTATGCGAAGCACCTTAAAGCAGAAATTGTTATTTGCTACAAACAGCGTACAAAGGCAAATGTGGTTGATCATATGACTGCAATCGGAGATATTGAAGGAAGAAATATTGTGTTGGTAGATGATTTAGTTGATACTGGAGGCACACTATGCAAAGCTGCTGATATGATGATGGAAAGAGGAGCACTAAGCGTAAGAGCCGTTTGTTCTCATGCCATATTATCTGGAAAAGCCTATGATAATATTAATAATTCGAAGTTAACCGAACTGATTGTAACAGATACAGTTCCAATAAAGCAAGATTGCCCTAAAATTAAAGTCATTAGTGTTGCCGAACTATTTGCAAAAGTGATTCATAGCGTACAAAACTATGAATCAATTAGTGGTAATTTTATTATGTAATTAACTCGCTATAAATAATTATAACCGATGTTAAAAAATGAAGCGAGCATTTTTAAAACATCACAAAACATAAAATAAAATGAAATCAGTATCATTGAGCGGTTCGTTAAGAACGAACGTAGGAAAAGTAGACGCAAAAGCAATCCGATTAAAAGGATTAGTGCCATGCGTAATTTATGGTGGATCAGAACAAATCCATTTTCAGGCAGATGAACGTGCCTTTAAACCAGTTATTTTTACACCAAATGCACACATTGTTGAAATTAACTTAGACGGTAAAGTATATAAAACAGTTTTACAAGAAGCGCAGTATCACAAAATTAATGACAAATTAATTCATGCTGATTTTTTGCAAATCATCGAAGGAAAACCTGTTAATGCAAACATTCCTGTTGTATTAACTGGTCAATCTGAAGGTGTAAAAAAAGGTGGTAAATTAGTTTTGAAATTACGCAAATTAAAAGCGCGTGGTATTGCTGAAACATTACCTGATAGCATCGAAGTAAGTATTTCTAAATTAGATATTGGTGATTCTATATCTGTTGGTGATATTTCAATCGATGGTGTTACATTATTAAATGCTAAAAACGTTTCTGTAGTTTCAGTTGTTACAACTCGTGCAGTTGCATCGGAAGCTCCAAAAGGCGCACCAGCTAAAAAATAATAATCGCACAGACATAAAAAGTCCTCTGTTTTTAATTAAACAGAGGACTTTTTTATTTTTAAAAATAAATCTTACATTTTTCCCATATTTTTTAATTTTTGTTGAAATGTATAAGCAATCACTTGCCCGCGCTGAATAGCTAATTGCGTTTTTTCGCCAACAAATAAGTGATGAGCCGTTTCTTCAAACACGTTTAACCATAATATGAAATCACTTTCTTTTAAAGGCAAATTGACGTGTTTATCAAAAACATTAGTGGTGTAGCCCGCTTTATCTAGTAGCACAAACTCCCAAAAGGCAATCATTTGTGGCATATGTTTTTCAAAATCTACATGAGCAAAAACAGGTTTCACCTCATCGTGAAGCATAAGGTTAGCATAAAACGTTTTCACTAATAAGGTAACGTCTTCTGTGTTTAATATATCATGTTTCATTTTCGAATGTTTAAAAATTATTTTTTATAAGTTAAGGAATGTTTTTTCAGTAATTTAAAAACTGTTTTTTCACAAGCTTGCGCTAAGGCTTGTCTTTGTTGAAATTCTGCCTCATCCACTAATTTTTGAGTTAATGCTAAATTCCCAAGATAAAATTTTTGTCCTAAGATAAATCCCCAAGTGACGGCGTTGACATATAGATTATGCTGTGCTAAGGTATAAATAAAATATACAGTAGCCGCATTCAATGCAAGTGAAGTAAGGCCTTGTTTTGGTTTATTCGCAGCTAGCATGCCCGAACCTGGAATGAGAGCTGACGCTAAAACAAAGTAATTTTTTCTAGGTTTTTGATAGTTAAGCACACTTTGATAACACGTTAAAGCTTGTATTAAACTATCGTTTGTTTGGCCAATGAGCTCTATTAATTTAGAGTGGTTGAGAGGCATAAAAATAAGCGCAGCTAACACCTTTATTTGCAGAGTATCAGAATCATTTTTATTTAATTCAATATAAAGATTAAAATAAAACTCTGCTTTTGTGTATCGTTTTTGAAGCAAGTTTGCTATTGACGCATTCCATAAAAAACGACTACAATCTGATTTGTTTTTTAGTAAGCGCCAATCAATTCGATCTGTTTCATTGAGTAGCAAACTATCGTAGCGGTCTACTTCAAAATAAAGTGTTGCTTTTTTTAAAATTAATTCTGTTTTAACAGTATCGCATGTTGCTTCAAACACTTGTTTTTCCAAACAAACGAACAGCGAATCTGTGTTATGTTGCCCAAATAGTCTGCTAGTAAAGAGAAGCAGGATAATTAAGTTTAAAGTATTTTTCAGCATTAATTAGTAGTTGTTTTTTACGTTGTATTTTTTGTTTTTTTAAATCTGTAACACTGCCGTAAATGTTACTGATGTAAAACATCCCAAATAAGGACACGGAAAATATAGAGTACCCATTTCTAATACCTAATTTTTTTATACTTTCAATAGATTGCCCTGCAAACAAAGCGTGCGAAAAAAATGTAAGCATGGCTGAGTTTGGCCTTTGCCCATAGAGTTTTCCTAAGCCTGGTATTACAGCAGATAAACAACCTGCAATCACTGGATTTTTTTTAGACAACACATTGTATTTTTTTATTTCACTTTTTAACGTGTTGTTTAATTGAAAGCTTGAGTTTTCAGGCAATGTAAGTGTGTGATAAAATCCATGTAATTCAGAATGACTGCTATCTTTCATAGCAGATAGTTCATTAAACCAAACTTGCTGCTGTTTGATACGAATATGTTTTAAAAAATAATAATCAATGTATCTAAGTGCTTTTTGGTCTGTATTAAACATCGCATAAGACAATTTGTAATGTGTAAAAAACAAAGAATCATTCTTTTGTTTCAAATAAAATTTAGCCAATAAAAAGTTTAGGGAATCTTTTGGTACCTGATGTTTATCCAGTGAATTAAGATAATATAACTCTTCCTGATATAGCTTATTTTCATCTAAATGTTTTACAAACGCATAATTAATTTGCGAATAAAACACAGCGATGACGCATTGGAATAATAGTATAAAAAATACTTTCATCTATTCAATGGCGTTATTAATTTTTCCAAGCGATGTAATTTTATACGGTGGATAATCTTGCGTGATATTACCACCACAGTTTGACAGTTGGTTAAGTCCGTTTAATATTCCAACAATTATTCCTCTTTTTTTAATGCTTTGTTTCATGTTTTCGGAACAACTGATATGGTATTGGCAATCAGCTTGAATGTGCACTGAAATAACATTTTGATACACATAAAGCAATCCTCCCGACAAATAAGTTAATGGATTAAGCTTAACAGCTAATGATGCATCTGGCTTTAAGAATGGTCTCTTTTGTTTTTGTGGTATATTAAATTCTCCAAATAGTTGAGTTATGACATGCTCCTGAATACTTTCTTTTTGCTGCCCATAATAAGAACTTGTTAGCATAATAAATATCGTAATAAGAGTTTTGTAGTTCGATGGCATATTAATATAATTTTATTAAATTTACGATTTTACTAATTATTTATACGGTATGATTCGAATTATTATTTCATTGCTTTTCATTGGTATTTCATTACAAATGAATGCCCAAGATATTATTTATTTTGATAAAAAGGGAAAGTTATCTAATCAACAAGAAGGTTATTATTTTCGGAAAAAGGAAACAGGAAATCTTTATAAATCAATATATATAAACGGTGGGCTTACTTATTTTGAAGGAACGATTACGAATGCTCATCCAACGGATGACAATCTTTCTAAGTATTCGGGAAATTGCAAATGGTATTATAAAAATGGTAGTATCAAAGTGATAAAGAATTTTACTGAAAATGGCGTTGAAGATGGAACATCTATATATTATTATGAATCAGGGAAAGTGTGGAAAGAAATAGAATATGTAAAAGGAGAAATTAAGGGAAATAAATTTATAGAGTATACAGAAGACGGCAGAAAAAGTAGAATTTTTGAGGACAATTTTACCAACAATGCTAATGATTGGGATTTATATGTTAGTGATAAAAGTTCTTCAAAAATAAATAATGGTACTTTTGAATTAACATCACATACAAAATCTGGAACCTCGCGTTTTATTAATGCAACGAGCACAGCTGAAGACATCACCATTGAAGCTTCTTTTGATTTATCAAAAATGGAAGATGGTCAGAAGGCAGGTTTAATCTTTGGATTTAAAGATTGGAATAATTATAATTATTATTTAGTATCTAATGCAGGATTTTATGTCGGTTTTGTGTATGAAGGAATTTCAGCCGAAAAAGTTCAAGGCATGTTTTCCGCAGGATTAAAAAAGAAACAAAAAAATATTCTTAAATTACTTACAACCGACGATAAAACAATATTCTCCATTAATGGAGAAGTTGAATACAGTTGTGCACGTTTTACTTTGGTTGGCTCTAATATTGGGTTTTCCATTTCAGGGAAAGGAACTGTGTTAGTGGACAATTTAATTTGCAAAGAAATTAATTATTCCAACAGCAGTGTGTCTGTTTCAAAATCTGATTATGATGTTAAAGCAACTGGATCAGGCATTTTAATTTCCGAAAATGGGTATATCATCACAAACGAACATGTGATTGATAATGCCAATAAAATTCAAGTAGAATTAACTAATGAAGGCGTGTCAAAAACGTATTCAGCTATTTTAGTTCAAAAAGATAAAGACAATGATTTAGCTATTTTGAAAATAAACGATGAAGCCTTTAAACCATTACCAAAATTAAAGTATTCTTTTAAAGAATCGGGCGCTGTTGAAGTTGGCGCAAGTGCTTTCACAATTGGTTTTCCTTTAGCCTTATCTGGTATGGGTAAGGAAGCAAAATATACGGACGGAAAAGTCAGTTCAAAAACAGGATATAATGGAAGTTTAAGTACATTTCAAACCTCAATCCCTGTACAACCAGGTAATAGTGGTGGACCTGTGTTTAATAATAATGGTGAATTGATGGGTTTAATTAATGCGAGTGTTTCACAAACCGACAATGTATCCTATGCGGTTAAATTAAATTACATTAAAAACCTTATTGAAGCTGTGGGAGAGACATCGGCTTTACCTTCTGATAAAAGCATACAAAATTTAACCTTGGAAGAAAAAATAAAAATACTTTCAACCTATGTTACATTGATAAAAATAAAATAATTCAAACCTGTTATTGACTAAAAAATTTAAAATCATGTCTATTAAACAAATTTTTATAATCGTTTTTTGCTTTTGCAACATGGTGTTCAATGCACAAACTATAGTTCCTGCTAAAACAAACGAACTAGATGAACAATATACTCCAAAGGGCTCTGGCCCTTTATCTGCCGATTCAAAAACCTCTAAGTCTGGTTCTTCAGGTTCAAATTATGATGGTGATTATCCAAAGAATATTGCCAAGTTTGCACCAACATTATTATCTCGAGGTATTTTTGCTATAAATTATGAAAGAAATTTTGCAGATAATTTTTCTTTAGTTGGCGGATTAGGATTTAACTACAACAAGGATTTAATTTTTTCATTATTAGGCTCCGGGTTTGATTTAAGTGATACCTATAACCAAGGCCAGGTTCAATCCAGCGATGTTTTATCAGCTAGCACTCACGATAGCCCTTCATTGTATTTTAATTTTGCACCTAAGTTTATTTTCGAAAATTATTGGAATGATGGATATAGTTATTTACAAATTGATTATTCTCATTATGCCAATAAAATGAATTTTGAGATTGATAAAACTAGCAATAGTTCTAATTATCAGTACATCATTCATGGAAGCCCATTACTAAAATACAGTCATAATATTTACGCATTAAAATATGGATATCAATATAATACAGATACAAAATTAGTTACCTCCCATGAATTTTGGATTAGTTTAGGTTATCGTTCCTATAAATACAATCCAGTATATATGACAGAAACTAGCAACCCATTATATCCATACAATACAACTCGAGATTACAGCGTTAGTAAAACTGGAGTGATCAAACAATCTTTTTATGTTGGCTTTGGCTATTCGTTTGGAATTGGGTTCAATAAATAATCAGAATTAGTATTAAAATTATAACGGAATAATGTCACTTTTAGACGAATTTTTATCATAATCTGTCTAATAAAAAATGACACTATTATCAATTCAAAACAAATGTTTATATTAGTAAATCATTAAAAATTACATAACAAAAACCATGAAAAAATTACTATTATTCCTTAGCTTTTTTGCTAGCACATTATGCACACAAGCGCAATCAATTGATCTTAATTGGTCTGATATGCAAGAATACGAAAATAAAAAAGACGGGTTCTTCGACGATTTTATTGGCGGTAACTCAAAATATGTGTATGCTAAATATAACAAGGCTGCTTTAAAACCTTCAAAACAAAATAGTAAAGTTAAAATCGTAGCATACGACAAGAAAACAATGGATCAAGTGGCTCAAGCTGCTATCATTGGCTACAAAGAAAATGAAGACGATAAAGAATTGATGAATGATTTGAAATACCATAGTCAAATCGTTTTCGAAAATACGGTCAATATTTTTTGGATAAAAACAGGAAAAGGTTCTTCTGAATTGTACGCCCAAGTTTACGACGCAAGTTTAAACGAAAAAGTGAAATTGAAAAAAATATATGAAGTGAAGGCTACTGGTAAAAAAAGTAACCCAAATTTATTTGTTATCGGCAATAAGAAAGCTGGAGAGAAAATTATTATTGGTGCCGAATTACCAAGAGAAAAGGGAGAAAACGTAAAGTTTGAATACAAAGTATTAAAGAGTGATTTGTCTTATGATGCATCCAACCAAATTACATTACCATACTCAGTAAAAAATAGTTTTTTATCTGCTAGCTATGAAATTGGTGATGATGGTCTTCTATACATTAATACTAAAATAATAATGGATAAAGAAGAGCGTAAAGAATTAAAGAAAAACGAAAGTTCTCGTTATAATTTATTAACGATTGTAACACCAAAAACAGGCAAGTATACAAGTTATCCGTTGAAGTTTGAAGATAAAAATTTATTCGGGTTAGATTATATTGTAACACCAACTAAAACAAAAATATTTAGTTTGTATTGCGATTTATTAAAGGATAGACAAGGCAATGACTTACATGGTATTTTTTATGCAGAAATTGATAATACAACAAATTCCATGTCGTCTGTTAATTTTTCTTCGTTCGACAAAGCAACGATTGATAAATTATTTGCTAAAGATAAAAAAGATAAGAAAAAAGGTGGAATTTTAAAATCAAAGCGTTCAAAAGATTCTGATGAATCGTCTTTAAATGATGATTATGTGATAGAAGACATTCAATCTATTGATGATAATAGTGTTGTGTTATTTACATCTATTATGTACAATTATTCTACAACTACTTGCGATAGTAAAGGAAATTGTGTGACAAATTATTATTGTAGAAAATCAAATGTAACGGCATTTAAAGTGGATAATACTGGCGCATTACTTTGGGCATCCAATTTAGATAGACAAATTACATACAATGGGACAAATATTTACGATTTAAAAGTGATGAATAAAGACGACAAGATGTATGTTGTTTATGGTTCAGCATTTCAATTAGATGCGCAAAAGAAAAACGGAAGAAATTCTAAATCAAGATCACAACGTACGGATAGATTAGAGTATGCCGTTTTTGATTTTAAAACGGGCGCTTATAAAAAAGATGAATATAAAGTAAATGCTGAAAATTGTAAAAAGAAAGATAGAAAGACAATTTCTCCATTTAGCATCACAGTTATAGATAATAAGATGTATACAGAATATTCTCGTATTACACTTAAACCAATTGTTTATTTGGGATGTTTATGCCCGCCAATTTTTTATTACGGTATATTAAGTGGTAATGCTAGAAAAGGGTATGGTTATATCGGAAATATTAATCCATTAAGATAATCGATAGATTTTTATAAGAGCTCTTACATTTTATGTAAGAGCTTTTTTTATGCAAGTATATGTTGCTTATTTTACTGCAAATGCAATACTTAATACAGAAATTTTAATGCCTTCTATTTTTTGTAATACATCGCAACAGGCTTCAATCGTTGCTCCTGTGGTTATGACGTCATCAATTAAAACCACATGTTTGTTTTTTAAAGCCTCTATATCCGTAACTTCAAACACATGCTCTACATTTTCCCAACGCTCATATTTACTTTTTTTCGTTTGTGTATTTGTGAATGCATTTCGTATTAATAAAGACGCATTTGTTTCAATTTCTAATTTTTGTGATAAGCCATTAGCAAATTCCTCACTCTGATTATAGCCGCGTTGCTTTAATTTTTTTTCATGTAAGGGTACAGGTAATAAGTAGTCTACTTGTTTTAATTTTTCTTCATCGCGTAAATAATTCCCAAACCAATTTCCTAGTAATGTAGCTAATTGTTTATTTCCTTTGTATTTAATATCATGTAAAAGCGCTTGAACATGACTTTTTTTGTGGAATAAATAATAACTCGTTGCAAACACCAATTGTATTCTTCCGTAAAATAATTCTTCTACCGGATTTTTATGTAGTTTATTAAAATGTGTTTTAGGCAGATTGGTATAACAATAATTACAAACTTGATCTTCGTGTTTGAATAACGAATTACCGCATGCTACACAGTTTCTTGGATATATGAGTGCTAAAAAATCTTGTAACATCTTTCTTGTTTAGTTCAGCTATAATTTACCAGCTAAGGTGCAAATCAGTTTATATCGATTTAGTTTTCCCGATAGGTCAAACAATTCAATATAAACGAGGTAGATGCCAATCGCGGCTTTTTCATGGTCTTCATTCATTCCGTTCCAGCTTATCGCGCCTTCCTGTGTTAACAGTTGATTGCGCATAAGATGTTTAGTGGGCCTCCCTTTATGGTCAAAAATATAGATGTTACCAATTTTTCCGTTTTCATTTAATGCATAATGAATAGTTAACACATCATTATAACCATCATTATCAGGGGAAAATAATGGATTAACCATACTAAAACCACTTCCTCCATTAGCTTGTAAATATTGAGAATTTTGATAAGCTGGAGTGGCAAAGCCTACATGTTCTGAAGCGCTATTCCAGTTAGTTTTATCATTACTTGCTCTATTAAAATCTATGCGTTCAAGAGAAACTCCTTTGGTATTTACTAATAATGGAAAATGCATTTGATTAGAATAAACAACATTATCAATAATAAGACCGTTTTTATCACTTAGCGTAACCACATCAGCGTCAGTATTCATACTAGGTAAATCTGTTAGATCGTAAAACGCCTGCGGTTGTTGGGTTTGATACTGTTGTTTAATGGCTGCTTCATTTTCGCTCAATACAACATACGATTGAGGAAATAGTAAATAACCATCCTCGGTTATTTTTTCGGTGTAGGTTAAGTTTTGTGTGATTGTATCCATGGATCCGATTCTTAAATCTTTTAAATCAATAATATGGTTGCTTCGATTATAAAGCTCTACAAAATCAACACTGTTTGTAGATGGGTCAAATAATAGTTCATTGATGACTACGTCATTCATTTGAGCAGGTTCAGCTAAGCCAAAAGGAAGCGTGTTACTGGACGTCATGATATTTCCTGCGCAATCTTTCACGTTTCCACTAATGGTACAATGATAGATAGTGTTTGGTAAAATAGGAGTTGCCATTTTCAATTTTACTTTTTTAAAATCCGAACCAATTGGCCATACGGCTGTTGGACCCGCTAATCCGTTATCAAATAGATAGCTTGATAAATTCATTAGGGTTAAACTATCCAACGATTCATTGAAAATTAACAGCAGCGTATCTGAATTTAGCACAGAAATTCGTTTAAAAATGGGTATTTTAGAATCTTCATTGTTTGTAGCTACAGAATTTTTTTTACCAGGAGTTCCACCATTTGGATGTTTACTGGCCCGCCAATTATTTTTTTCTCCGCACGGATTATTTTCATCTAATTGTTCAATACTCCATCCACCATCTGTTTTTGCATTATCGTTATAAAAATTTTTATCATACGAAATAGCATGAATTTGTAGGCCATTGCTGTCTCTTAAAATGACGGTTGATCCATCGTTCACTAAAGTTGGTAAGCTTGAAACCTCTGTTACGTTGATTCCAAAACCGTTGAAAATACTAGCTTTTCCAGTGCCAGTTAGAACAATAAAACTATCTGGCTCAATGGTAACAGGTGGTATTTTTTTGATAGACGTTGGTGTTGAAATACTCCAATTTTTTAAATTGAGTTTAAATGGCGTTCTGTTTTTTAGTTCAATGTATTCTTCTGTTGGTAAATTGATTGCAGGATCAGGATCAATCATTAATTCATTTATCACCATATCGTAGGGCTTAGCAATATAGTAAGATGCAATGGCAGTGTTAGGAAATACTGGATTAGAGAGACAATCTGTGATGCTAGAAACGGTAATAGTATAATTTGTGGCGAGGTGCATAGGATTCGACAATGATAATGTTACGCAATTGGTTCCGCCAAAAACAGTTGCTAATGTTGGTGAGCCAATTGATCCACTTATACTATAATTAGAAGTATTAGTTAATTGAGTGGCCGAAATTAAATCATTAAAACATAAGGTGATTTGTACAGAGTCCGTAACCGTTATACTTATTATTTTTGGACCAATAACATCTGGCGCAATCGAATAAACTGAATTGACGAATCCTGGCGTTCCTCCATCTGGATCAATAGAGGAAATCCAATTACTTTGTTGAGCGCATGAATAAGTTAGGCTCGGATTAATTTGTTCAAGAGTATAACCACCTTCTTTTTTTAAATCATTTTTATACCACGTGTCACGGTAATTAACACTATCAATATACAATCCAGTATTTGTTTTTAAATAAATATTTTTACCCGAATTTGTAAGAGATGGAAATGAACTCACTCCTAATTTATTTAGATATCCTAAACTTGTAAATTCGGCGGTATCTCCAATAGGACAAATAACAACGTATGCATTTGGCATTAAGGTATAATTGCCTAACGTGCCTAGCGAACTATTATCTGTGAGTTTCAGGTTCGCTAATTGAAATGGTGAAGAGCTTCTGTTGTATAATTCAATAAATTCACAACTTGTTAAGTTGATGATGGGCGAGGGGTCTACCAACAATTCATTAATCACAATATCTTTAAAAATAGGCGAGCCCAATGCGAGGTAATTAAAATTAAAGCTGGATGTTGTTAATGGATTTCCTGCAACATCTTGTACATTATTTATAACTATCGTATATGTGCTTCCCGACACGAATGGGGAACTTAACACAAGGTGAACTAGTTTGAAATTACTTGCATCTCGAGTTGCCAAAAGAGGTAAACCAATACCTGAATTAATCGTGTAATTTGAGATAGTTTGCGCACTAGTTATACCAACGTTTTCATTAAATAAGACATCTAAATTGGTAGATGAAGTTGGCGTTGCATTTGTTAAAACTGGAGGCGTAACATCAACTACTATGGGACCTACGACGATGTCGTCAAAAAAATGTTTTCCTACAAACGAGGCTGTTGATTGTTGAATTAAAAAACCAAATGAGTTAGATGTTGTGAATGTAGCATCTGTTGCCGAACCTTCCGAAATGTAACTTGAGCCTATTCCAGTTATATCTCTTTCTAAGGAAAATACATGTAATGCACTTCTAGTGATTTTTATTTTTATTAAGTTATTTGTACTGCTTGAAATACTTCCATCAATGCCGTCTATTAGTTTTATGGCTGAACTAATGAGTCCCGTGCGTTTGTATAAACAAATTTCGTCAAGTGTTCCTCCTAATCGAATGAAGTAGCCATTTACATTTGCAGATTGTAAGTTATTTATGTCGCTTGTTAAATAGATGTCTACATAGTTTGTGCTAGAAGTAGCAAATTGTAAATTACACCAAAATTCCCACTGACAATTAACGGCTAGTGTGTTACTTGTGCTGATATAAAAGTTACCTGGAGTTGTTGAATTATTCGATTTAAGTTGGCCTGCATTTACTGAAAAATCTGACATACTATTGACAGTCCATGATGGAGTACTAGTAAAGTCGCCATCTGTGAATGTTTCCGACACTTGTGCGAACGAAATAGAAAAAAATAAAATAAAATAAATGAGGCTAATGTATTTTACCATATTCAAATAAATTTGTGAATAAACAAGGTAAGATTAAATTTTTTCAATGGTATTTATTTAACATTTTTGTACTTGAAATTTAACATATTTAAGATGAAGATAGCAGTAGTAGGAGCAACCGGTTTAGTAGGCACAAAAATGTTAGAAGTTTTAGCCGAGAGAAATTTTCCTATGTCAGAGTTAGTTTTAGTCGCCTCTGAAAAATCAATCGGAAAAGAAATCCCTTATAAAAATAAATTACATAAGGTAGTTTCAATGAATGACGCTATTGCTTTGAAACCACAGATCGCATTATTTTCTGCAGGAGGAAACACGTCATTAGATTGGGCGCCTAAGTTCGCCGCAGCTGGCATTACAGTTATTGATAATTCGTCGGCTTGGCGAATGGATGAAACTAAAAAGTTAGTGGTGCCTGAAATTAACGCTCACTTATTATCAAAATCGGATAAGATCATTGCGAATCCAAATTGTTCTACCATTCAGATGGTCGTTGCACTTAATCCCTTGCATAAAAAGTACAAAGTAAAAAGAGTGGTTGTTTCAACTTATCAATCTGTTACCGGAACAGGAGTAAAAGCAGTTGAACAATTAATGAATGAAAGAGCTGGTATTGAGGGAAACATGGCATATAAATATAAAATAGATTTAAATGTCATTCCACAAATTGATGTATTTACAGATAATGGTTATACAAAAGAAGAAATGAAAATGGTAAATGAAACCAAAAAAATATTGGGAGATAATTCCATCAGGTTAACAGCTACTACAGTTCGTATACCTGTAATGGGAGGTCATAGCGAAAGTGTGAACGTTGAATTTGAAAATGAATTTGAATTGAATGAAGTCTTTGAATTAATGAAATCCACTGAAGGCATTGTTTTGGAAGACGACATTAAAAACGCTATTTATCCAATGCCAATGCATGCCCATAATAAAGATGCTGTATTTGTTGGAAGAATTAGAAGAGATGAGTCGCAAGATAAAACATTAAACATGTGGATTGTTTCAGACAACTTACGTAAAGGAGCAGCTACCAATGCCGTGCAAATAGCAGAATATTTAGTAGCACAGCATTTAGTCTAAAATTTAATAAATAAAAAGGCTGCTATACAAATCTCTGCAGAACATATAACAACCTTTTTTTAACTAAACAAATCTATAAAGAACTGTAATAAAATTACAACTTATGGATGGAGTTTAAAATCAATTTTTAATAAGTGGTTGGTGTAAATAGATAATTGGTAACTAATTAACTAACGGTTTGCTCACTTTTAATTTAATCTTCGATCACGTAAGAATATTTCCTCCACTTATCAATGACTTGTTGCATATCATCTGGCAAATCACTTTCAAAAAATATGGGTTCTTTTGTTATCGGATGGGTAATGCCTAATGTTTTTGCATGAAGGGCTTGTCGTGGTAAAATCTGAAAACAGTTCTCAATAAATTGTTTGTATTTATTACTTGGCAATCCTTTTAACACACGGTCGCCACCATATTCATTATCATTAAACAAGGGGTGTCCAATATGTTTCATGTGCACGCGAATTTGATGGGTTCGTCCTGTTTCTAGTTTACATTGCACAATGGTAACATATCCAAAACGTTCAAGCACTTTATAATGTGTAATTGCATGTTTACCATGATCACTATCAGGAAAGCAAGCCATTACTTTTCTATTTTTTAAATCACGCGCTACATTACATGTAATAGTTCCTTCATCTTGTTTAACATCACCCCATACAATCGCTATGTATTTACGGTCTAAATTTCTATCAAAAAAATCTTTTGCCAAGCGGGTCATCGCTAATTCGGTTTTTGCAACGATAATAATTCCTGATGTGTTTTTATCAATACGATGAACCAAACCGGGTCTATCAATCGATAAATCAGCTGTTAATTGCGTTTTTGACGTTGGTAAATTTTTAAAACGAAATGCAAGCGCATTTACCAATGTGCCTGAATAATGGCCGTATGCTGGATGAACAACCATGCCAGGTTCTTTATTCACTACGCAAACGTAATCATCTTCATACACAACATTAATTGGAATATCTTCTGCAAACACTTCTACATCTCGCGGAGGTGTTGTCATTAATATTGAAATTTCATCAAATGGCTTTATTCTATAATTTGATTTTATTGATTTTCCATTTACTAAAATACAACTCTCGTCAATAGCATGTTGCAATTTTGTCCGAGTTGCATTTGGCACACGTATCATTAAATACTTATCTAGGCGCATGATGACTTGCCCTTTTTCTACAGTTAGTTTACTGTGCTCGTAAAGTTCTTTTTCTTCTTCACCGTTTTCAACTTCATCTAAATCGTCTGTCATGTTATCTTGAAATAATTAATTTTTTTGTACTAACGGTTTGCTTGCTTTGCGAAATAATGACAAGATAAATTCCGTTTGGTAATCCGCTAATATTTAAAACTTCTTTGTTAATAAAAGAAACACTTAAAACAGATTGACCAAAAGTGTTTTGTATATCTAAATTTGCTTTTTCAAAGTTTTCAACATCCGTTTGAATGGTTAAGTTGTTTTGGGCAGGATTAGGGTATAGATTAAATGCATCTTGTTTAGTTTGTTCTTTTATTCCAACAAATGGGTCGTAACATCCTAACACAGGATTTATCATAATAGAACCAGGGATAGTAGATTGAGTCCACCCAGAACCAATATCATAGTACAGGGCGTTCATGTGATTTGTGTTTTTATCAAATCCAATATTTAAAGCTTTATTTGTTGTTTGTTGAATACCAAAATAATAAGTACCAGGATTCAGAACCAGACAAGAGGTTAAATTATAGTTTACAAATAGGTTATGATTGCCTTGTAAATATTGGGGATAACTTACACTATCTCTATAAATAACACTTGTGCTACTCGGAACACCACCGCCATCAGCCCACACCATCATCCTAAAGGATGAATTGATAATGGCAGTTTGATCTATTATTGGATCAAAATAAATTTTTAGAGCTTTTAATGTATCACTCGTATTTAGTGTAAATCTAACTGCTGTTTTTGCGCCATAAGTATTGAGGTAATATCCTTGTTCCGCCGTTCCATCATCATAAGCATAGTAGTTAGTTAGTTTTTGAATTTGAATGAGTGTATCGTTTTCCCTTACTTTATCAGGGGTCGCAAAGGTCGTGTGAACTATTTTAAAAAATGTGGAGTCGAGTAAGGGAGGAAAAATATAACTAAATGTGGGATTAAAATCGGACGGATTAGTGTGCCATCCATTTGGTTGGAATGGAAGAATAGGATTTGTTCCACCAGTATAATTAAATAAACTAGGACCGCCTGTTTTAGGAAAAATATCAAATTTATAGGTTTTTGTTTTAGCGATAAGTGAATTATTTCGCATGTAAGAATTAATATTAGTGGCCATTTCGCTTGCAATAAATTGTCGAAACGGCATCGAAGAATAATTTTTTAAAAAGGGTGTACTAACATATCCAAATGTTACGTCTTCAATAACGGTATCAGTTTTCGTTCTGTTTTTATTTAAGTAAACGTAATCTAAATGCCAATGATCTAAGCTGCCACTTAACGTTGCTTTATTTACAAATCTAAATCGAAATAAGCTATCATAATAGGCTGTATCAATAATAGCAATCATGACTCTTTTAAATGTTGTATCAATAGCACTGGGATTGTATCCTGATTTACTCCAAACCTTCGACCAAATTTTTTGATTTGGTTTATATAATTCTAACGCTAATTCATCTAAACTTTCTGGCGCATCCCCTCTTCCTTCGGCTTGATAATAAAAGCTTAAGTATATGCTATCTGCAGGACTGTAAATCAGACCTCCTTTTTTTTGTAAGTTAATGGGCCTTGTAGTTAATGTATCGGCACGGGCAGAACTTGCTAATGGAGCAAGAATATTATATGGCGCTCCGTTTTTATTTAAACCATCAAAGGTTGCTACGCCGATACTAATTGGCGCAATTGGAAAGCCTGTATTAATATACACATTCGAATCAGCCCAATGATTTTGAGACGGGTATCTACTTTTAGTTGCGTAAGAAAAATCATCAAAAAAGGGAATGGTGTCCAAAGTTGCAGTAGAAAGTGATTTTTGAGCCGCAACATTATTTTTAAGAGAACTAAATAAATAATTATTGCTGCTTAGTGGCCTCAAAACTTCTTGAGCAATACCACTCAAAGATGAACAAGCAATAGCTAGAGGAATAATAATGTTGTATAGATTTAATCTGAGCATTTAGTTTTCTTCTATGGCATTAGAAATTTGAGTCGTATCTTCACCAGCTATTTGATAATCAGGTTCTGTTTTTCCTATGTATAAATCAATTTTGCTACCTTTTTTTATTGGTACGCCTGTTTCAATTTGCTTTCCATTAATCAATTGCTGAATTACGCAACCCTTACAGTCACCAGCAATTTCTTTAATTGTGCCTATTTTTAAACCATAACTTTCAATCAAATAAATAGCTTGCCTTTCACTCTTATCTACTAATTTAGGCATCAAGATTTGAGGTGCTTGAGTACTAGTAACGTACAGATATATTATTCTATTGTGTTTTACAAGAGTTTTTGCCTCGGGGTCTTGTTTTAAAACAATTCCAGACTGTTCATTAGGGCTATAAACACTATCAATAATTAAAAAGCGTACGTTTTTTCCTTCAATAAAATGATCTAATTCAGATATTGCTGTTCCTTTAAAATCAGGTACTTCAGCAGTTTCTCCATGATGCGTATAAAAACCTAAAACGTTTATTAAACACCATATGAAAACCAACAAACATGCTACAGATATTGCTAAATGCTTAATAAATAGTTTGGATTTTAAAAAAATGATGAAATCTTTCATAAAAAAATATAGTCTGCTAAAGTAATAAAATAAAAGAGATAAAACGGCTAATTTTGTATAATTTTACGCCTATTACCCTATTAATACGCTATTTGATGAGCAAAGCCTTATAGGGTTGCAATGGCGTAAAATAGATAACAGAAAACTATTTTTGAGAAAATACAAAAAAAGTTATATTTTTTTTTGCAACAATCAAAATTCTTTCTAAATTTGCAATCCCAAAAATAAGGGGACGTTCTTTTAAAGTATAAAATTAAGCCGAAGTAGCTCAGCTGGTAGAGCCACTGATTTGTAATCAGTAGGTCGGGGGTTCGAGTCCCTTCTTCGGCTCTTAATTTGGGGATATACCAGAGTGGCCAAATGGGACAGACTGTAAATCTGTTGCGCGAGCTTCGGAGGTTCGAATCCTCCTGTCCCCACAAGCAAGCAATGGATGTCGCATTGAAGCAAGATTAAGCGAAAGTAGCTCAATTGGTAGAGCTCCAGCCTTCCAAGCTGGAGGTTGCGGGTTCGAGACCCGTCTTTCGCTCAAAAAGTTAGAATGAAAGTGAAGTTGAAGAATAACCGTGTATACGGACAAAGAGCGGAAAGACCAGCGTATGCGGCCTTTAGTTTTTTTGTAAGTCCCTATAATCATGGGACTTTTCGTGTATACAAAAGTGCAGTTCTTTAAAATAAGGCAAACAGCAGATTTAATAAGCTGTTGTAGCTCAGTGGTAGAGCACCTCCTTGGTAAGGAGGAGGTCGGCGGTTCAATCCCGCTCAACAGCTCAAAAGAATTAAAGTAGAAAAGATTAAATTAATAATAAATAATAACAATAAAAAAAAATAACAATGGCTAAAGAAAAATTCGACCGTTCCAAACCACATGTAAACATTGGTACAATTGGTCACGTAGATCACGGTAAAACAACATTAACTGCTGCTATTACAGTTGTATTAGCATCAAAAGGTTTATCAGAAGTTAGAGATTTCTCTTCTATTGATAATGCTCCTGAAGAAAAAGAACGTGGTATTACAATTAATACTTCTCACGTTGAGTATTCTACTGCAACACGTCACTACGCTCACGTAGATTGTCCAGGTCACGCGGATTATGTTAAAAACATGATTACAGGTGCTGCACAAATGGATGGAGCTATTTTAGTTGTAGCTGCAACGGATGGTCCAATGCCACAAACTCGTGAGCATATCTTATTAGCTCGTCAGGTTGGTGTTCCTAAAATCGTTGTATTCATGAATAAAGTGGATATGGTTGAAGATGCTGAGTTGTTAGAGTTAGTTGAAATGGAAATTCGTGAATTATTGTCTTTCTATAATTTTGATGGTGATAATACTCCAATTATTCAAGGTTCTGCTTTAGGTGGTTTAAATAACGATCCAAAATGGGTTGATAAAATTATGGAATTAATGGATGCTGTAGATTCTTACATTCCATTACCTCCACGTGAAAAAGAAAAACCATTCTTAATGCCTGTGGAAGATGTATTTACAATTACTGGTCGTGGAACTGTTGCCACAGGTCGTATCGAAACAGGTGTAATCAACTCTAATGATCCAGTTGAGATCTTAGGTATGGGTGATGAAAAATTAACATCAACTGTAACAGGTGTTGAGATGTTCCGTAAAATTTTAGATTACGGTGAAGCTGGAGATAACGTTGGTTTATTATTACGTGGTATTGATAAAGCTGATATCCGTCGTGGTATGGTTATTGTTAAGCCAGGTTCTATTAAAGCACACAAAAAGTTTAAGGCTGAGGTTTATATCTTGAAAAAAGAAGAAGGCGGACGTCATACTCCATTTCATAACAAATACCGTCCTCAATTCTACTTACGTACAACTGACGTAACAGGAGAGATTACTTTAGAAGCAGGACGTGAAATGGTTATGCCTGGTGATAACGTTACGATTAATGTTGAGTTACACTCTGCAGTAGCAATGGCTAAAGGTTTACGTTTTGCAATGCGCGAAGGTGGACGTACAGTTGGTGCTGGTCAAGTAACTGAAATTACTGAGTAATTAAATTCCTCATTTTTTAACAAAATGGCTTGCCGAAAGGCTTAGCCATTTTGTTATTTAATAAGAATACTGTTTTACGGGTGTAGTTCAAGGGTAGAATATCGGTCTCCAAAACCGCTGATGGGGGTTCGAATCCCTCCACCCGTGCTAGTAGAAACTGAATTGAATCATAATTGAACCGGAACTAAATTGAGGATAACTAATATTAAATCAAGAATAGAATGAGCAAGTTTGGAACATATATCGAAGAAACTAAAGACGAATTATTTAATAAAGTAACATGGCCAACTTGGGCAGATTTGCAGAGTAGTGCTATTTTAGTTATGGTTGCATCTACAATCATAGGTTTATTAGTTTGGGGAATGGATATGGCATTTAGTAAGTTAATGGAATTAGCTTACCAAATGATTAATGGTTTATAAATTATTACACTTACAAAATGGCTGAAATATTAAATAAAGAAACTTCTTCTATTGAAAAAAAATGGTACGTTGTTCGCGCCATTAGCGGTCAAGAGAAAAAGGTTAAACAATATATAGAAGTTGAGATTAATCGTTTAAAAATGAATGATTATGTTGCTCAAGTTTTAATACCTACTGAAAAGTTTATCCAAATTAGAAATGGAAAAAAGTTTCAAAAAGAACGTTCTTTTTATCCAGGATATGTTTTAATTGAAGCGGCATTAGTTGGCGAAGTTTCTCATGTTATTAGAAATATAACTGGAGTTATTGGCTTTTTAGGAGAGTCAAAACGTGGAGATGCTGTGCCAATGAGATTGTCTGAAGTAAATCGTATATTAGGAAAAGTTGATGAGTTAACAGAATCTGAAAGTGTGGTAACGAGTAATTACATTATTGGAGAATCTGTAAAAGTAATTAATGGACCATTTAATGGATTTAATGGAACAATTGAAGAAATTAACGAAGAGAAGAAAAAAATTAAAGTTACTGTCAAAATTTTTGGTCGTAAAACGCCAGTTGAATTAAGTTTTGGTGAGGTAGAAAGAGAATAATTAAAAAAAATTGAATGGTGTAGATCCAGTTAAAATGAGACGCTTTGCTGCTTCCAACTCAAAGTAAACTTTAACTTCTCGATTTTATACCAACAATGTAACAAATAAATAAAAATAAAAAAATGGCAAAAGAGTTATCAGCAATTGTAAAGCTTCAAATTAAAGGTGGAGCTGCTAACCCGTCGCCTCCAATTGGTCCTGCATTAGGTGCAAAAGGTGTAAACATTATGGAGTTCTGTAAGCAGTTTAATGCTAGAACTCAAGAACAAGCAGGTAAAGTATTACCAGTTTTGATTAATGTATACGCTGACAAAACTTTTGATTTTATTATCAAACGTACACCTGTAGCCGTTCAAATTTTAGAGGTAACTAAGGTTAAACAAGGTTCTGGCGAAAGTAACCGTAAAAAAGTTGGTTCTATTTCATGGGATCAAATTCGTACCATAGCAACAGACAAAATTGTAGACATGAACTGTTTTACAATTGAAGCTGCAATGTCAATGGTTGCGGGAACTGCACGTAGTATGGGAATCACAACAACAGGGGAAGCACCTGTAAAAAACTAATTCAATTAATTATTAATCAAAAAACAAGCTTTTAAAAATGGCAACGTTAACTAAAAAAAGAAAAGTAGCAGATGCTAAGTTCGATATGAACAAAGCACACACTGTTGCTGAAGCTTCAAAAGTTGTGAAAGAAATCACAACTACTAAATTTGATGCATCCGTGGATCTTGCGATCCGTTTAGGAGTTGATCCTCGTAAAGCTAATCAAATGGTTCGTGGAACTGTTACCTTACCTCATGGTACAGGTAAGGTATTGCGTGTTTTAGCTATTGTTACTCCTGATAAGGAAGCAGAAGCTAGAGCTGCAGGCGCGGATTATGTTGGATTAGACGAATACATCGAAAAAATTAAAAACGGGTGGACAGATGTCGATGTAATTATCACTATGCCTTCAGTAATGGGCAAAGTTGGTGCATTAGGTCGTGTATTAGGACCTCGTGGTTTAATGCCTAACCCTAAAACAGGAACTGTTACCATGGATATTGGTAAAGCTGTAACTGATTCAAAGGGTGGAAAAATTGATTTTAAAGTAGACAAGGCTGGAATTGTGCACACAGGAATTGGCAGAGCATCATTTGACGCTCAAAAATTAACTGAAAATGCAATGGAAGTATTACAAGCTATTATGAAATTAAAACCATCGTCTGCAAGAGGAACTTACGTTAAGTCGGTTTACATGAGCAGCACAATGAGTTCGGGTATTTTAATCGATCCAAAAACATTTAATTAATAAACAAAATTCATTACTATGAACAAACAAGAAAAAACACAGGAAATAGATCGTTTACTTAGCATTTTAAATGCTAACACTAAAATCTATTTAGCAGATTGTTCTTCTTTGTCAGTAGAAAAGGTAAATCAATTACGCCGTTCTTGTTATGAGAAAAACGTAAGTATGTCTGTAGTTAAAAACACTTTATTAGCGAAAGCTTTAGAGCGTGCAAACGATAGCAATCTTGCGCAACTTATTCCAGCACTAAAAGGCCAAACAGCTTTAATCTTAGCAGAAACATCTAACGTGCCTGCGAAGTTAATTAAAGAGTTTCGCAAAGGAACTGACAAACCTCAATTAAAAGCAGCTTATGTTGAAGATATGATATTTATTGGTGACGATAAATTAGACGCTTTAGCAGGATTAAAATCGAAAAACGAATTAATTGGCGATATTATTGGCTTATTACAAGCTCCAATACAACGTGTAATTGGTGGTTTAGAGAACAAATTCAAAGATGCAGCAGCTTCGGAAGAAGTAGCAGCTTAATTGGTACTGAAAAAAAGAATAAACAAGTCTTACATAAGTAAGCAACACAATTTAAATTAATAAAATAAACAAATTAAACTAATAAAAAAATGGCAGACGTAAAAGCAATCGCTGAAACATTAGTAAACTTGACAGTTAAAGAAGTTCAAGAATTAGCAACAGTATTAAAAGACGAATACGGAATTGAACCAGCAGCAGCAGCAGTAGTTGTATCTGCAGGTGGTGGCGGCGACGCAGCAGCAGCAAAGACATCATTTGATGTTATTTTACTTGAAGCTGGTGCAGCTAAATTAGGAGTTGTAAAAGTAGTAAAAGACTTAACAGGTTTAGGATTAAAAGAAGCTAAAGATTTAGTTGACGGAGCTCCAAAACCAGTTAAAGAAGGTATCTCTAAAGAAGAAGCTGAGTCTATTAAAAAGACTTTAGAAGAAGCTGGTGCAAAAGTAGAAGTAAAATAATTTACTTGCAAATTTAAGGCGTTGAGGTGTATTTGCTAGTCAAAACACCTTAACCCTTTTTTCTATTTTTAGTAATTTGTCGTGAATCTTTTAAGAATACTAACTTATTAACTTAATTACATTGGCTACACAAATAAAAAAATCACAGAGAATCAATTTCTCTTCGAACAAATTTCCAATTGAATATCCAGATTTTTTGGATATCCAAGTTAAATCTTTTCAAGATTTCTTTCAATTAGAAACAACACCAGACAATCGTAAAAACGAAGGTTTATTTCGAGTGTTTGCCGAAAACTTTCCAATCTCTGATGCGAGAAATAATTTCGTGTTAGAATTTTTGGATTATTTCGTAGACCCACCACGTTACGCTCTTGAAGAGTGTATCAGCCGTGGTTTAACTTATTCAGTGCCTTTAAAAGCTAAATTAAAGCTTTATTGCACCGACCCTGAACATGAAGATTTTGAAACCATTGTGCAGGATGTTTATTTAGGAACAATACCTTACATGACTCCAAAAGGTTCTTTCGTAATCAATGGAGCTGAGCGTGTTATCGTTTCTCAATTGCATCGTTCACCAGGTGTTTTTTTCGGTCAAAGCCGTCACGCCAATGGGACTAAATTATACAGTGCTCGTGTTATCCCCTTTAAAGGTTCTTGGATTGAGTTTGCTACAGATATTAATAATGTCATGTATGCATATATCGATCGTAAGAAAAAATTGCCGGTAACCACGTTATTACGTGCAATTGGCTTTGAAAGCGATAAACAAATATTAGAAATTTTTGGACTAGCTGATGAAGTGAAAGTTTCAAAAGCAGGTTTAAAACGTGAAGTTGGTCGCAGATTAGCAGCTCGTGTTTTAAAAACATGGATTGAAGATTTTGTAGATGAGGATACCGGAGAGGTTGTTTCTATCGAGCGTAATGAAGTTATTGTAGATCGTGAAACGATTTTAGATGACATTCACATCGATTTAATAGCGGACGCAGGTGTTAAATCTATCATCTTACACAAAGAAGACGTTAACACGGCTGATTTTGCTATTATTTATAATACGTTACAAAAAGATTCTACAAATTCTGAAAAAGAAGCAATCGAGTATATTTACCGTTTACTTCGTAATGCTGAACCACCTGATGAAGAAACAGCTCGTGGTGTTATTGATAAATTATTTTTCTCTGACAAGCGTTATGATTTAGGAGAGGTAGGTCGTTTCCGTATCAATAAAAAGTTAAACATTGATATTCCTATGAATATTCGTGTATTAACAAAAGAAGATATTATCTTAATTATGAAATATTTAATTGAGTTAATTAATTCTAAAACTGATGTGGATGATATCGATCACTTATCTAACCGTCGTGTTCGTACCGTTGGCGAGCAATTATTTTCTCAATTCGGTGTTGGTTTAGCTCGTATGGCTCGTACAATTCGTGAGCGTATGAATGTTCGTGATAATGAGGTATTTACGCCAACCGATTTGATTAATGCAAAAACATTATCTTCAGTAATTAATTCATTCTTCGGAACGAATCAGTTATCTCAGTTCATGGATCAAACTAATCCTTTATCGGAAATTACGCATAAGCGTCGTTTATCGGCACTAGGGCCAGGAGGTTTGAGTCGTGAGCGTGCTGGTTTTGAGGTACGTGACGTTCACTACACTCACTACGGTCGTTTATGCACCATTGAAACTCCTGAAGGACCAAATATTGGATTAATTTCTTCGCTTTGTGTATTCGCAAAAGTGAATAAATTAGGATTTATTGAAACACCATTCCGTTCGGTTACTAATGGTAAAGTTGATGTCAATAAACCAATTACATATTTAACGGCTGAGGAAGAAGATCAACAAAACATTGCACAAACAAGTGCTGAGTTGGATGAAAAAGGAAACTTTGTAAATGACAAAGTAACTGCTCGTTACGAAGGAGATTTTCCTGTAATTGAGCCTGCAAAAGTAAATTTAATGGACGTAGCTCCAAATCAAATTGCCTCTATTGCAGCTTCTTTAATTCCATTCTTGGAGCATGATGATGCTAACCGTGCCTTAATGGGTTCGAACATGCAACGTCAAGCTGTTCCTTTATTACGTCCAGAAGCACCAATTGTTGGTACCGGTATCGAAGCTCGTGTAGCGGAAGATAGCCGTGTATTAATAAATGCTGAAGGAGAAGGAATTGTTGAATATGTGGATGCTCGTGAAATAGTAATACGTTATAACAGAACTAAAGACGAACAATTAGTAAGTTTTGAAGGAGACGTTAAAACATATAAATTAACTAAATTCCAAAAAACAAATCAAAGTACTTGTATGAACTTAAAACCAATCGTTAAGAAAGGTGATAAAGTAACAAAAGGACAAGTATTATGTGATGGTTATGCTACTGATAAAGGAGAATTAGCTTTAGGCCGTAACTTAAAAGTGGCGTTCATGCCATGGAAAGGTTATAACTTTGAGGATGCGATTGTTATTTCAGAGCGTATTATTCGTGATGATATTTTTACATCTATTCATATTGATGAATATTCATTAGAAGTTCGTGATACAAAACGTGGAATGGAAGAGTTAACTCCAGATATTCCTAACGTAAGTGAAGAAGCAACTAAAGATTTAGATGAAAAAGGTGTTATTCGTGTTGGTGCTGAGGTTAAAGAAGGGGACATTTTAATTGGAAAAATTACGCCTAAAGGTGAGACGGATCCATCTCCAGAAGAAAAATTATTACGTGCTATCTTTGGAGATAAAGCTGGTGATGTGAAAGATGCTTCATTGCGTGTTTCTCCTTCTGTAAAAGGTGTTATTGTTGATAAAAAATTATTCTCTCGAGCAATTAAAGACAAGAAGCAAAAGGCTGATGAAAAACCTTTAATTGATAAACTAGATGCCGATCACCAAAAGAATGTGGCAAACATTAAATTTCAATTAATTGAAAAATTATTTGAATTAGTTAATGGTCGTACGTCTCAAGGTGTTTCTAATATCTTAGGAGAAGAAATTATTGCAAAAGGAACTAAGTTTACTCAAAAATTATTAGAAAAAATCGATTATTCGGAAGTAAATCCAGGTAATTGGACAACTGATAAAGATAAAAATGAGCAAATTGAGCGTTTGATGCATAATTTCATGATTAAGTTCAATGATTACTTAGGTCAATACAAGCGTGCTAAATTCCAAATTACAATTGGTGATGAATTACCAAATGGTATCGTACAATTAGCAAAGATTTACATCGCTCAAAAACGTAAGTTAAAAGTAGGTGATAAGATGGCTGGTCGTCATGGGAATAAAGGGATTGTTGCGCGTATTGTTCGTGATGAAGACATGCCTTATCTAGATGATGGTACTCCAGTTGATATTGTATTAAATCCGTTAGGTGTGCCATCTCGTATGAACATCGGTCAGATTTATGAAACAGTATTAGCTTGGGCTGGGAAAGAACTAGGATTGAAATTCTCTACGCCTATTTTTGATGGTGCTACAATAGAACAAATTGATAGTTATACAACTAAAGCAGGAATTCCTCAATACGGTCGTACTTATTTAATTGATGGTGGAACAGGTGAAAAATTTGATCAGCCAGCTACTGTAGGTATTATCTATATGTTGAAGTTAGGACATATGGTTGATGATAAAATGCATGCTCGTTCAATAGGGCCGTACTCATTAATCACACAACAACCTCTTGGTGGTAAAGCACAGTTTGGTGGTCAGCGTTTTGGTGAGATGGAAGTTTGGGCTCTTGAGGCATACGGCGCAGCCAACGTGTTACAAGAATTGTTAACTATTAAATCGGATGATGTAATGGGTCGTGCAAAAGCTTATGAAGCTATTGTAAAAGGCGAAAACATTCCAACTCCGGGTATACCAGAATCGTTTAATGTATTAATGCACGAATTACGTGGATTAGCGTTAGATGTAACACTTGATTAAGATAAACTTTAACTCCTTTGTTGACTGATGATTGTTGAGCTTGTCGAAACATCGAAGTCAACAAAGGAAAAAAGTAAATAAATTTTTATTATCACTAAACCCAAAAAGCAAAAAAATGGCTTTAAGAAAAGATAACAAAGTAAAATCAAACTTCTCAAAAATCACGATTAGTTTAGCTTCGCCAGAAACTATTTTACAACGTAGTAGTGGTGAGGTTTTGAAACCAGAAACCATCAATTACCGAACATACAAACCAGAAAGAGATGGTTTGTTTTGTGAGCGTATTTTTGGCCCCGTTAAAGATTATGAATGTCATTGTGGTAAATACAAACGTATTCGTTACAAAGGCATCATTTGTGATCGTTGTGGTGTTGAGGTTACCGAGAAAAAAGTTCGAAGAGAACGAATGGGTCACATCAACTTAGTTGTTCCTGTAGCTCATATTTGGTATTTTCGTTCTTTACCGAACAAAATAGGTTATTTATTAGGCTTACCAACTAAAAAATTAGACATGATTATTTACTACGAGCGTTATGTAGTAATTAATGCAGGTGTTGCTGCACAAGGCGGTACACAATATTTAGATTTTTTATCTGAAGAAGAATACTTAAATTTATTAGACACACTTCCAAAAGAAAATGCTTTATTAGACGATGCAGATCCTAATAAATTCATTGCAAAAATGGGGGCAGAAGCATTACAAGATTTATTAGCACGTTTAGAGTTAGATGAATTATCTTATGATTTACGTCACAAAGCAAATACAGAAACATCTCAACAGCGTAAAAACGAAGCATTAAAACGCTTACAAGTTATTGAAGCGTTCCGTAATGCTAATAATCATATTGAAAATCGTCCAGAGTGGATGATTATTAAAACAGTTCCTGTTATACCACCAGAATTGCGCCCTTTAGTTCCATTGGATGGAGGTCGTTTTGCTACTTCTGATTTAAATGATTTATATCGCCGTGTTATAATTCGTAACAACCGATTAAAGCGTTTAATCGAAATTAAAGCTCCAGATGTAATTTTACGTAACGAAAAACGTATGTTGCAAGAGTCAGTTGATTCATTATTCGACAACTCTCGTAAATCTAACGCCGTTAAAACAGAATCAAACCGTCCATTAAAATCATTATCTGATTCATTAAAGGGAAAACAAGGACGTTTCCGTCAAAACTTGTTAGGAAAACGTGTAGATTATTCGGCTCGTTCGGTAATTGTTGTAGGTCCTGAAATGAAATTACATGAGTGTGGTTTACCAAAGGATATGGCTGCTGAATTATTCAAGCCATTTATTATTCGTAAAATGATTGAGCGTGGTATCGTGAAAACGGTAAAATCTGCAAAGAAAATTGTAGATAAAAAAGAGCCAATTGTTTGGGATATTTTAGAAAACGTATTAAGAGGTCACCCGGTAATGTTAAACCGTGCACCAACGTTACATAGACTTGGTATTCAAGCGTTCCAACCAAAATTAATTGAAGGAAAAGCAATCCAGTTACATCCATTAGTGTGTTCTGCATTCAACGCCGATTTTGACGGTGATCAAATGGCGGTACACGTTCCATTAGGACATGCCGCAGTATTAGAAGCGCAAATCTTAATGTTAGCTTCTCATAACATTTTAAATCCTTCAAATGGTGCTCCAGTAGCAGTTCCATCTCAGGACATGGTTTTAGGTTTATATTATTTAACTAAATCTAAAAAGAACTTGCCTAATGATGCTGTTAAAGGCGAAGGAAAAATATTTTATAGTGCAGAGGAAGTTATTATTGCTTTCAATGAAAAGCAAGTTGATGTTCATGCGCAAATAAAAGTAAGAGTTACAAATGCTGTAGAAGGGAAAGAGTTAGTTTCTAAATTAATTGAAACTACAGTTGGCCGTGTGATGTTCAACTTAGTAGTTCCTCACGAAGTTGGTTATATCAATGAATTGTTAACTAAAAAATCATTACGTGATATCATCGGAATGGTAGTTAAGAAAACAGGTATGGCTAAGACAGCTAAGTTCTTGGATGATATTAAAGACTTAGGATTTAAAACAGCCTTTAAAGGTGGATTATCTTTTAACTTAGGTGATATCGAAACACCAGCTGAGAAATTCAAGATTATTAAAGATGCGCGTGTTCAAGTGGATGAAGTGATGAGTAACTACTCAATGGGCTTTATTACCAACAACGAGCGTTATAACCAAGTAATTGATATTTGGACACATGCTAACTCTAAAGTTACTAAAAAAGTAATGGATGTGTTGAGTACTGATAAACAAGGCTTCAACTCTGTTTACATGATGCTTGATTCCGGTGCACGTGGATCTAAAGAACAAATTAAACAGTTAAGTGGAATGCGCGGTTTGATGGCAAAGCCTCAAAAAGCAGGTGATACTACGGCTTCAATTATTGAAAATCCAGTATTATCTAACTTCCGCGAGGGCTTATCTATCTTAGAATACTTTATTTCTACGCATGGTGCTCGTAAAGGTTTAGCGGATACGGCCTTAAAAACAGCAGATGCGGGTTATTTAACTCGTCGTTTAGTTGACGTGGCGCAAGATGTTATTATTAATGAAGAAGATTGTGGTACCTTACGTGGATTAACAGCGGTTCCATTGAAAAACAATGATGACATCGTTGAATCATTAGGTGAAAGAGTGTTAGGACGTATTTCATTAAACGACGTGTATCATCCAACAACTGGTGAATTAATAGTAACTGGTGGCGAAATGATTACAGAAGATGTTTGTGATTTAATTGAAGCATCACCAATAGAATCCGTTGAAATTCGTTCAGTGTTAACTTGCGAAAGTAAATTAGGAGTTTGTGCAAAATGTTACGGTCGTAATTTATCTAATGGACGTCAAGTTCAATTAGGTGAAGCAGTTGGTGTCATTGCAGCGCAATCAATTGGAGAACCAGGTACACAGTTGACATTACGTACATTCCACGTTGGTGGTACGGCATCAAATACAGCGGCTTCTTCCAGTTATATTGCTAAATACGATGGTATTGCTGAGATCGATGAATTACGTACCGTTGAGCGTTTGAATGCTGATGGAACTAAAGCTAATGTTGTAATTGGCCGTTCTACAGAAGTGCGTATCGTTGATGGAAACACAGGAATTACTTTAACAACAGGGAATATTCCTTACGGTTCTCAATTATACATCAAGCCAGGTTCTAAAGTGAAAAAAGGAACCGTGATTTGTGATTGGGATCCATATAATGCAGTTATCGTTTCAGAATTTGCTGGTACAGTTGATTTCGAAGGGATTAAAGAAAACATTACTTACCGTGAAGAATCCGATGAACAAACAGGATTCCGCGAAAAAGTAATTATTGAAAGTAGAGATAAAACGTTAAGTCCGTTATTAAGAATCGTTGATAAAAAAGGCGAAGCTTTAAAAACATACAATTTACCTATTGCTGCGCACATCGTTATTAATGAAGGCGCTAAGGTTGAGTTGGGACAAATTTTGGTAAAAATACCTCGTATCACCGGAAAAACAGGAGATATTACAGGCGGTTTACCTCGTGTAACTGAGTTATTCGAAGCACGTAACCCAAGTAATCCTTCAGTAGTTTCTGAAATTGATGGTATCGTTTCTTTTGGAAAAATTAAACGTGGTAATCGCGAAGTAGTAGTGGAAGCTAAAACTGGTGAGCAACATCGTTATTTAGTTTCTTTATCTAAGCATATCTTGGTTCAAGAAAATGATTTTGTGAAAGCTGGTGAGCAATTATCAGATGGAGCAACTTCGCCTGGAGATATTTTATCAATCAAAGGGCCAACAGCCGTTCAAGAATACTTAGTAAATGAAATCCAAGAGGTTTACCGTTTACAAGGTCAAAAATTGAATGATAAGCATTTCGAAACGATTGTTCGTCAGATGATGCGTAAAGTTCAAATTGAAGACCCAGGAGATACAACATTCTTAGAAGCACAATTGATTAACAAAATTCAGTTTATGGCTGAGAATGATGAATTGTATGGCAAAAAAGTGGTTGTTGAAATTGGAGATTCTGAAAACTTGAAGCGTGGACAAATTGTTACTGCTCGTAAATTACGTGATGAGAATTCAGTTTTACGTCGTAAAGATTTAAAATTAGTAGAAGCACGTGATGCCGTTCCTGCAACAGCAACACCAATTTTACAAGGTATTACAAGAGCATCGTTACAAACGAATAGTTGGATTTCTGCGGCATCGTTCCAGGAAACGACTAAAGTGTTAAACGAGGCAGCAGTGCACGGAAAAGTTGATACATTACAAGGATTAAAAGAAAACGTTATTGTTGGACATTTAATTCCTGCTGGTACAGGTTTACGCCAGTACGAGAAAATTGTAGTAGGAAGCAAAGAAGAGTACGAGCGATTAATGGCAAGTAAAGAAGAGGTAGAAGACGAAGCGTAACAGGTTTAGTCATGCTGAATTTGATTCAGCCTTTCTCAAAATGAATAATAAAAACCCTCAACAGACCTGTTGAGGGTTTTTTGTTTTGAAGAATTTATAATGAATTCAAATTTTTAAATGAGAAGCTAAATGATAAATAATGTAACTTATCACCCAGTATATTAAGTTTATTTTAAAAGTAGTTAGCAATTTAGTTATTGCAAAAAAACGGCTTAATGTAGATTCTAGAATATTGTTCTTATAATGGAAGAATCCAATATGTCAACGTTATAATAGATGATTACTAATGCAAAATGATTGAGACAACAATTCTTAAATAAAAAAGGGTAGCAAATTGCTACCCTTTTAATTCGATGTTTAAATAGTATTACAAGATAGCTCTAAATAATAGAAATAATCCACCTGAAAGCACTATCGTTACAGGTAATGTAAGAACCCAAGCTAATAAAATATTGGTGATGGTACTACGTTGTAAATTCTTTAAACCTTTTTTTGCGACCATACTTCCCATAATACCAGAACTTAACATATGTGTGGTACTAACTGGTGCTTTATAGGCTGATGCAACGCCAATACCGATGGCTGTAATTATTTCTGCAGATGCACCTTGTGCGTAACTCATATGCTGCTTTCCTATTTTCTCTCCAATTGTTTTTACAATTCGTTTCCAACCAATCATAGTGCCTAAACCTAATGAAATTGAAATCATAATAATAACCCAAGACGGGGCAAATTCAACTAATTTTTTTGCACTGCTGATTTCTTTATTAATAGCATTTTCTTCAGATTTCGAGATTGCAACATTTTTACTTTTCAATAATCTCTCAGCACCTTTTGTTATTTTAACAATGTCTTTTCTCAAATCAAACCTTTCGGTTGCCCCGATGCCATCAACGAAAGTTTTCCCGCTAGTTGCCATTGTAAAATGCGCTGAATGTTTTTTTACATCATAAAAGTTCTTGAATTCATCTTTACCAAATTGTGTGGTATCTGTTGTTGAAATTATTTTTTCGATGACTGATACATTTGCGCTAACACTTTGCAAGTTAATACTTTGATCTAAAGAAAAGTACGCTGGCATAATAGCAATTAAAATCATCATGACTAAACCAACTCCTTTTTGACCATCGTTTTGACCATGAAAAAAACTAACGAGCCCGCAAGTTGCCCATAGTAACATTCTAATCCAAATGGGTGGTTTTCTCCCAGGAATAGGCTCTTTGTAAAATAAATCATTTTTAACAAAGCGTTTAAAAATAAACATGACAATAATAGCTGCTACAAATCCTGCCAGCGGAGAAATAAGTAACGCCCAGCCTGTTTCCTTTGCTTTATCCCAGTTTACTGCACTTCCGCCAACATTGTCTGGTAAAAAATAAAAAGCGATACCTATTCCTAAAATAGAACCAATTAATGAATGCGAACTTGATGCTGGCAATCCAAACCACCATGTTCCTAAATTCCAAATAATGGCAGAAAGTAGAAGTGCAAGAATCATGGCAATACCATGAAAAACATTGCTATCAACGAGTACTTCCATTGGCAACAAGTTTACGATGCCCATTGCTACTCCGATACCGCCAGTCATAACACCAGTGAAGTTTAAAATACCACTATACACTACTGCTGTTGTAGGTTTCATGGAATTGGTATATATTACTGTGGCTACAGCGTTAGCCGTGTCGTGAAATCCATTAACGAATTCAAAAGCACAAGCCAAAACCAAGCAGATTACTAAAAATATAATTAAGGTTGTTGCCATGTTTTTCGATTTAAAAGATAAATGTAAATTGTTTAACCTTTATCAATGTTAAGATGACGTTAAGTTAAATTTAAAATCATTAAATAATAATTACAAATCTATTTTTTTTATTCTATCAGCATGTCTTCCGCCTTCAAAAGCATTGTCGAAAAAAGCATCAACGCATTTTTTAGCTTCTTCTAAAGTAATATACCGTGCTGGCAAAACTAAAATATTTGCATCATTATGTAATCTTGCTAATGATGCTATTTCTTGGCTCCAACATAATGCAGCACGTATACCAGCATGTTTATTAGCACTCATGTTAATTCCGTTACCACTTCCACACATCAATATGCCAAAGTCAACTTCCTTATTTAAAACAGATAAGGCCACAGCGTGCCCGAAATCAGGATAATCCGCCCTTTCTAAACTAAAACATCCTTTGTCAAGAATAGAACTGTTTTTTTTAGTTAAGTAATTAATTAATTGTTCTTTTAATTCAAAACCTGCGTGGTCGCTTCCAATGGCAATTTTCATAGAGTTAAATTTTAATAAAATAAGTTATTGTAAGGAAATCGTATAATGTGTATGGCTTTTACTTTATCGTAAATTGCTTTTTTTAATTCATCCATATTTGTTTTTTGATGAGCACTTATGAATAAACAATTTTCATTTAAATCTTTCATCCACGTGTTTTTCAAATCTTCTAACGAAATATTTTCTCTCGTAGTTGGCGTTAAATCATCCTCATCTTTTTTCACGAACGTAAACGCATCTATTTTATTAAACACTAAAATGGTTGGCTTGTCGCCAGCTCCAATATCAATCAGTGTTTGTTTAACAACGTTAATATGATCTTCAAAATTTTGGTGAGAAATGTCTACAACATGAATGAGTAAATCTGCCTCACGAACTTCATCTAAGGTGCTTTTAAAACTTTCAACTAATTGTGTTGGAAGTTTACGAATAAATCCAACGGTGTCGCACAATAAAAAAAATAAATTTTCAATGGTTACTTTTCTAACGGTTGTATCGAGTGTTGCAAATAATTTATTTTCGGCAAACACATCACTTTTACTCATCAAATTCATAATAGTTGATTTACCAACATTGGTATAACCAACTAACGCAACTCTTACAAACTCGCCACGGTTTTTTCGTTGTGTGGCCATTTGTTTATCAATAATTTTTAAATCATCTTGCAATTGTGCAATTCTATCGCGCGAAATACGTCTATCTGTTTCAATTTCCTTTTCCCCCGCACCACCACGCGTACCTGTCCCACCGCGCTGTCTTTCTAAGTGAGTCCACATACCAGTTAAACGTGGCAGTAAATATTTTTGGCGTGCTAATTCAACTTGCGTTCGAGCATGAGCTGTTTGTGCTCGTTGTGAAAATATTTCTAAAATTAAATTAGTTCTATCAATTATTTTTACGCCTAATTCTGTTTCTAAATTTCGTTGTTGAGAAGGCGACAATTCATCATCAAATATAACTACCGAAATTTTATTTTCAACGATATAAGCTTTTACCTCTGCTAATTTTCCTTTTCCAATAAAGGTTGCTTTATCAGATTTTTCTAGTTTTTGTGTAAATGTTTTTTTCGTTACAACACCGTAAGTCTCAGCTAAAAAAGCCAATTCGTGCAAATACTCAAAAGACAGCGCTTCGTTTTGTTGTTTATTTATAACACCAATTAATACAGCTGTTTCAATCTCTTTTTCGGTTACGTTAAGTACTTTTTTCATGCAGTGAAAAGGATTATTTCCCTTTTAAATCAGTTTCGATGTAGGATGAAACCGATTCAATTTGTTCGGCTGTTAATGTATTTTTGTATGAAGCCATTGCATTTTTTCCGTTGGTAATAATCTCAACAATACCTTGATGATTTAAGGTTGTGATAGCTAAATTTTTAGCTCCACTTAACCCTAATTTCCCATCATTACCATGACATAACGAACATTTTTCTTCAAAAATTTCTTTACCTGTTTGGGCTAAAGTTTTTGAACCAGTTTTCATTTCCTTTGCTTTGTAGGCTAATGAAAAAGATACAATGATTAAAAAAAAGGATAAGGATGCCAATACTTTGTTTTTGTTTTTAAAACCAATCACTGCTAGTGGAATAGAAAACAACACTAAACTAATTTTAATAATATGAAACATATTAATAGCAGGCAATTGGGTCATTAAGAAAATGCCGGTAGCTAAAAATCCGAAGCTAACAATCATTTCAGCAACTTTTGTTTTCTTTTTAAATTTTTCTAAAAGTTCATTTCTATCACTTAATAATAAAATAGTTTTGACTAAGTAAATAAGCGTAAATAATACGACCATTAAGTAGTGTGTATGAAGCATGCCTGTTGCCATATTTTTCGAATTAGTGTTTTAATTTCAAAATTAACAAATTATCCTTAATTAAATACGATAATCTCTTTTTTATGGGTTACCTATAATGTTATATTTGTTATATATCTATAAAAACTATGCGTTATTTTGTTTCAATTTTTGTTGCTAGTGTATGTTATGTTAACATCCTTTTTTGTCAAACGACATTTCCTACTAACGGTGCGCCAAACGGAACGCACACGATTTATGCATTTACAAATTGCACGTTGCACGTTGATGCCGATGTTATCATAGCTCATGCAACTATTATCATTCAAGATAAAAAAATAGTAAGTGTTTCTGATAAACAGCTATTACCAAAGGAGGCCGTGTGTGTTGATTTGAAAGGAAAACACATCTATCCTGCCTTCATTGATTTATACAGTGAATATGGGATGCCCGAGATTAAAAAAGTAGATCGTATAGACGTTCCAAAAAAAGGAGCTTTTGGTTTTAATCAAGCAATAAAGAGTGATGTTGAAGGGTATAAATTATTTTCTCATAACCAAGTAGCGGCAGATGATTACAGAAAGCAAGGGTTTGCGGCTGTTGTTACATCGCAAAAAGATGGAATAGTAAGAGGAAGCGCTGCCTTAGTTTGTCTAGCCCAAGCTAAAGAAAATGAAACGATGATTAAAGATAGAACGGCTGCTTTTTACTCATTGAGAAAAGGAACATCTCCTCAAGAGTATCCATCTTCATTAATGGGAGCGATTGCATTACTTCGCCAAACGTATTATGATGCTCAATGGTATAAAACAAATGGCAATAAAATAGAGTATAACATTACATTAGACGCATTTAATAAATTACAAGAATTGCCTTCCATCTTTGAAGGTGGGGATAAATACAATGATTTGAGGGCAAAACAAATTGGGGATGAGTTTAAAGTAAAATACATCATCAAAGGTGGTGGTAATGAATATCAAAGACAGTACGAGATACAAAACACACTTTCTAAATTTATAATTCCAATTAATTTTCCGGATGCCATTGATGTAGAGGATCCATACGATGCAGAACAAGCATCGCTTACCGAATTGAAGCATTGGGAAATGGCGCCAGCTAATTTAGCCATGCTTGAAAAAAACAATGTTTCATTTTGTATCACAACAGCGGATTTAAAAGATAAAAATATGTTTTTAAAAAATTTGCGAAAAGCTATTAAATATGGACTATCAGAGAAAATGGCATTGAAAGCTCTAACGACAAATCCAGCAAATTTTATTGGTGTTCAAGATAAAATAGGAAGTTTAAAACAAGGTATGTTGGCTAATTTTATTATCACCTCAAAAAATATTTTTGAAGATGATGCGGTCATTTATGAAACCTGGAGTAATGGTATTAAGCATGAATATAGAGATTTATCGATTCCGGATATAAATGGAAATTATGCATTAATCATAGAAAAAAATACGTACAGCGTTACAATTAACAAAGACCAGGAAACTTATTCTGCAAATGTTTTTAAAGACAGTACCAAAGCAAAAGCTAGTATATATTTTAAGAATAATAGTTTAACGTTTAGCTTTCCTTATGATTCAACATTAACGTATCGGTTAAATGGAAATTATGATGAGGTAAAAAAATCATTTTCAGGACAGGGTCAATTAGCGGATGGTAATTGGATAAATTTTGAAATGACTTATGTAAATACAAAAGATTCTGTTAAAACGAAATCAGTTAATTCAAATGAAAAAATGGTGATTGGAAAAGTCATTTATCCATTTATGGCCTACGGTGAGCCTGAAGTGGAAAGTGAGGGATTGATTAAGGATACATGGAAAAAATTTAAAAAACGTTACGATGCTGTGCTGATTAAAAATGCAACTATTTGGACAAACGAAAAAGATTCATTATTAAAAGATCACGATGTTTATATCGTTGATGGAAAAATTGTTCGCATCGCTCCAAATATAGATGCACCTCTGTCTGCTCACGCTAAAATTATTGATGGAAAAGGTATGCATCTTACGCCGGGAATAATTGACGAACATTCTCACATTGCTTTAGCGAGTGTGAACGAAGGGGCTGATGCTAGTTCTGCCGAAGTAAGAATGAGCGATGTTATAAACCCAGAAGACATCAACATTTACAGACAATTGGCAGGAGGCGTTACAACAGCTCAATTATTACATGGCTCAGCAAATCCTATTGGTGGACAAAGTTGTTTAATTAAACTACGCTGGGGAAAAAGTCCAGAAGAATTTAAATATGAACAGGCCGATGGGTTTATAAAATTTGCATTAGGCGAAAATGTAAAACGTTCTAATTGGGGTGAATCCAGTCGGTTTCCGCAAACCCGAATGGGAGTTGAACAATTGTATTATGATTATTTTATAAGAGCAACAGCCTATAAAAAACAACTGGAAGATTTTGCAAAGTGGTCGCCGAAACAAATTGAGAATGGTGTTACCCCTCGCAGAGATTTAGATTTAGATGCACTCGTTGAAATATTAAGCAACAAACGTTTTATCACGTGTCATAGTTATGTACAAAGTGAAATTAATATGTTAATGCATGTAGCCGACAGCATGAAATTTAAAGTAAATACATTTACGCATATTTTAGAAGGCTATAAAGTGGCTGATAAAATGAAAGCACATGGCGCTAACGCTTCCACATTTGCGGATTGGTGGGCATATAAGTTAGAAGTGATGGATGCCATTCCATACAATGCGGCTTTACTCACAAAAATGGCTATAAATACCGCAATTAATTCTGATGATGCTGAAATGGGAAGACGTTTAAACCAAGAAGCGGCGAAAGCAATTAAATACGGTAAATTATCTGAAGTGCAAGCTTTGAAGTTAGTCACGCTTAATCCTGCAAAAATGCTCCACATTGATGATAAGGTTGGAAGTATAAAAGTTGGAAAAGTAGCCGATTTAGTGTTGTGGACAGATAATCCTTTAAGTATTTATGCGAAAGTAAACACGACGCTTATCGATGGACAAATTTATTTTAATGTGGATGAGGACGCTAAACTCCGTGAAGACAATAAGAAAGAACGAGCGCGAATCATTGCAAAATTAATTGCAGAGAAAAACAAAGGATCTAAGGTCATTAAGCCAGTTGCAAAAAAACAAAAACACTTTCATTGCGATAGCGAAGAGAGTGGATTTTAGAAATCCTTAAAATGAGGAAGGTGTAAATAAGAAACTTTATAGTTTTCTAGTTTACACTTTTTTTAATCTGTAATCTTTTAATCTGCAATCCTTAAGCCACCAACAACTGTGTTATTCTAGCACTTTTTAATTTTTCAGATGCGTAATTTAAATCAATCGTTAAATGTTTAGGATGTTTTTCATTACTTGGCGCATCAAACATAAAGTCAACCATAATGGATTCGCAAATACCACGCAAGCCACGTGCGCCTAATTTAAATTCAAGCGCTTTGTCTACTATTAAATCCAATACAGCATCTTCAAATTCTAAGGTGATACCTTCAAGTTTAAATAAATATTGATACTGTTTTATCAATGCATTTTTTGGATCCACTAAAATAGATCGCAATGTTTTTCTATCTAAAGGTTTTAAATACGTTAACACTGGCAAACGACCAATTAATTCAGGAATTAATCCAAACGCTTTTAAATCTTGGGGCGATACATATTGCAACATATCACTTTTATCAATCTCTTCTTTCGTTACAGAGGCCGAATAACCAATAGCCTGTGTATTTAAACGCTGTGCAATTTTTTTATCAATACCATCAAATGCTCCGCCACATATAAATAAAATGTTCTTGGTGTTTACTTGTATCATTTTTGCATCAGGATGTTTACGTCCGCCTTGTGGTGGCACATTAACAACGGATCCCTCTAATAATTTCAACATCGCTTGTTGAACACCTTCACCACTGACGTCGCGTGTTAAGGATGGATTATCACTCTTACGGGCTATCTTATCTATTTCGTCAATAAATACAATGCCACGTTCTGCACTTGGCACATCATAATCTGCAGCTTGTAATAAACGCGTTAACACATTTTCAACATCTTCTCCAACATAACCAGCTTCTGTTAATACAGTGGCATCAGCAATACAAAAAGGTACGTTTAAAAGCTTTGCAATAGTACGAGCCAATAATGTTTTGCCTGTTCCTGTTTCACCAACTAAAATTACATTTGATTTATCAATTTCAATATCATCTTTTGCGTTTGATACATGAGCAATGCGTTTAAAGTGATTGTAAACCGCAACGCTTAATATTTTTTTTGCTTCATCTTGCCCAATGATGTATTCATCCAAATGCGTTTTGATTGCCAATGGTTTCAATACATTAAGAGCATGTTGTACTTGCTCATTCCCTTTTGCTCCGGCTTCTTCGTTTACAATTTTAAATGCTTGTGAAATACAGTTATCACAAATATGACCTGTTATTCCAGCAATTAAAATTTTTGCTTCTTTTTTATCTCGTCCGCAAAACGAACATATTATAGGACCTGCTTTTGCCATGATAATAAAATTTGGAATGTAAAGATACTGAAAAAAGAAACGCTACAACTAAATAATAGCCATTGGAATATTTAAGGCGAATAATAAAATAAGAATTCCGCCAATAATAATTCGATACCAGCCAAAACCTTTAAAACCGTATTTATTTAAAAAGCCAATAAATGATTTGATTGCGATAAGTGCAACTATAAATGCCACAACATTTCCAAAAAGCAATAAGCTAATTTCGTTGGATTGAAGCGAAATGCCGTCTTTATAAAAGTCTAATAATTTTTTAGCTGTTGCTGCAAACATAGTAGGCACAGCTAAAAAGAAAGAAAATTCAGCAGCATTTTTACGCGTTAAACCTTGTGTCATACCACCAATAATAGTACAAGCACTTCTACTCATTCCTGGCCACATGGCTAAACATTGAAACAATCCTATTTTTAAAGACTTAATAAGTGTGATGTGTTCTTCATTATCTTCCTTATTGTTTACAAACCATTTATCTACAAATAACAAAACAATTCCACCTACAAATAACGCGATTGCTACGCCAAATAAATTTTCTAAAGCAGCATCAATATAATCTCCTAACAGAAGTCCGAAAATGGCCGCAGGAATAAAAGCAACTATTAGTTTTTTATAAAAATCAAATGATTTAAAAAAGCGTTTAAAATAAAGAACTACAACAGATAGAATGGCGCCTAATTGTATAGCAACTGTAAATAGTTTTACAAACGGCGTTGATTCTATGCCTAATAATGCCGAACCAATCATCATGTGCCCAGTAGATGAAATAGGCAAGAATTCGGTTAATCCTTCAATTACCGCTATAATAAACGCTTCGAAATAAGTCATGATTTAATAATAAAATTAAGCGGCTTCGTTTTTGTTTTTGGAACGCCACATAATAGAAACTAAAATAACGCCAAATCCAATTAAGCATACGATAGGTGCAATGGTTAAACGTTGTGCGTCAAAAATGGCAGGATTAAAAATATTTGGATCTTCGCTGCCGCCACCAATCATTAATAAATAACCAAAAATTAAAATAACAATACCTCCTATTAATAATTGATAGTTTTGTTTACCAAATGTTGTTTTCATGTTTCTTTCTTTTAAGTATACAAAACTAATAAATTTTAGAGATTAACAAAGACTTGAAATTTTTTTAAGTTTTTTTGTAGTTAGTCAGCTTATTTTGAAATTCAATTTAATCTCGCCAATTTTCTATGTTTAATTTTTTAAAAAATTCCTCTTCTTGTAATTCTTTTACTTCACCAGGCTGCAAATTTTCAATTTCTAAATCTTCAATACTTACTCGTATCAAACGTTTACAATGATGATATACAGTAGAAACCATTTTTCTAATTTGATGATACTTACCCTCAGTTAATGAAATGAGTAACCATGTATGTGGCAAATCTTCTCTAAATGAATGACCTCTGCTTGGCAAGTCTTTAGGTTTTTCAACGATCGAAACATCACAAGGTAAAGTGGTGTAGAATTCTCCCCCTTTAATTCTGATTTCAATCCCAGTTTGTAAATGTTGTAATCGTTCGGCACTGACGTGTTTTTCAACTTGGACTAAGTAAGTTCGCTTGTGAGGCTTTTCACTTTGAAACAATAAGGCGGTTACTTTTTTATTAGTGGTCAAAATAAGTAATCCTTCTGAGTTATTGTCTAATCGGCCAATTGCGTGCGTTCCCTCTGGAAAATCAAAATCCAAATCTCCCAATAAATTAACCTTATCAGGGCTAACAAATTGAGAAACCATTTTATAAGGTTTATAAATGATAAAGTAGCGATGTGGATCTTCCATGAGTTTAGGTAACGGTTGTAAAAATAGATATTAAAATCTTTAAAATGTTTATTCAAAAAAAACTTCCTTTTTACCACTTATTTGAAAAATATAACCACTTATTGAGTTTGTGACGATCCATTGAAAAAGAAATGCAATATTTGTTTTTGGATGTATTTTTAACATTAAACAAATAAGAAGGTTTTAAACATTAACAAAAAGATAGCATAAGATATTTTTTATTTAAAAACCTTTTTGTTATGTTTGGCATCATTATTAAAAAAAAATTAAAAAATAAAGTAACTAACTAAAAAAACACAATCATGAGTAACAAAAAAACATCAGGCGGTTTTCCGTTAATCGTTTCAGCTTTAGCAATCGTTATCTGTTTAGTAATAGGTATCGTTGTTTACAAATTTGTATTAGGTGCAACAGGTAATTTTGATGCAGAAGGTCCAGAAAAAGGTCATCCATTAAACTTCTTTGGTATTATGTATAAAGGTGGATTCATCGTTCCAATTTTATTAGGCACATTATTTACAGTAATTTGCTTTTTCTTTGAGCGTTTTATTACCATTCAAAAAGCAAATGGAAAAGGTCAAACGGATAAATTTGTTTCTAATATCAAAGAATTAGTATCTGCAAAAGATCTTGATGGTGCTATTGCAGCTTGTGATGTGCAACAAGGTTCTTTAGGAAACGTGGTTCGTGAAGGTTTAGCCAAGTATCAGTTTGTACAAAACGATGCAACAATGGATAAAGAATCAAAAGTTGCAGCTATCTCTAAAGCAATTGAAGAAGCTACAGCACTTGAGTTACCAATGTTATCTAAAAACTTATCTGTTATTTCTACGTGTGCTTCTATTGGTACATTGGTTGGTTTAATTGGAACCGTTGTTGGTATGATTCGTGCTTTTGGCGCCCTAGCTGCAGCTGGAACACCTGATACTGCTGCGTTAGCAACTGGTATTTCTGAAGCCTTAGTTAATACATTAGTTGGTATCTTATCTTCTGCTTTGGCAATTATGTCATATAACTTCTTTTCAACAAGAGTTGATCAAGTTACTTATGCAATGGATGAGGCTGGATTCTCTATCATTCAGGAATTCCAAGCAACAGGAAAATAAATTATAGTTCAATAGTTAAGAAATTTCAAAATGTAAAGGAATTTACTTTCGAGACTTCTGATGCTAATTAACCTACTAAACTAAATTAATAAACATGGGAAAAATAAAAATCTCAAAAAGCTCTCCGTCGATAGACATGACGCCAATGGTGGATTTAGCTTTCTTACTGGTAACATTCTTCATGCTTACGGCTTCGTTTCGTATGGCTGAGCCTGTTATCGTAGATCCCCCATCTTCAGTGTCAGATAAATCGTTGCCAGAAAACACCGTATTAGTTACGGTTGATAATAATGGTCGCGCTTTTTTTGGCGTAGGAAATGGAGAAGCACGTCGTAATGCTTTATCACAAATGGCTACTAAATATGGCGTTAAGTTTAATGATAAACAAGTAAAAAAGTTTGAAGGCTTATCTAGTTTTGGTGTTGAAATGAAAGATTTACCTCGTTATTTAGATGCTTCAGAGGCTGAACGTTTAAAATTTCAACCTCAAAAAGGCGTTCCTTTAGATTCTTTGAATAATCAATTAGGTGATTGGATTCGTTATTCTGCAACTGAATTAAATGTTATTTACACGAACAACAAAGAGAAGGCATTAAATGATGGCGTAGAGTTTAAAGGCGAAAAACCTCGCTATGCAATTAAAGCGGATGGTAAAGCAAAATACATTTATATCAAAGATGTTTTTAAAACATTTACAGATATGAAAATTTATACATTCAATCTTATTACATCAATGGAAGGTGGTGCAACAGTTGCTCCAGCTCCAGCACATTAACTATTAACAATAAAAAAATTAAAACATGGCAGAAATAGCAGAAAGTGGTGGCGGCGGACATGGCAAAGGCGGTAAAAAGCGTGCCAAGAAGCAGAGCACCCGAGTAGATATGACTCCGATGGTAGATTTAGCGTTTTTGTTACTAACGTTTTTCGTTTTAACATCAACCTTCAGTAAACCAAAAAGTATGGAGTTAAGCTTACCAGCTGAACCACCACCAAATAGTCCACCACCACCAGAAGTAAAAAATGGAGTAACATTTTTATTAACGAAAGATGACCGCATTTTTTATTACGTTGGTCAATTTTACGCAGCAGATAATGATAAAGGTAAACCAGCAACTGATTTAAAAGAAACTAATTTTAGTTCAGAAGGCTTACATAAATTATTAATGGAGCAAAATAAATGGGCTAATGATGAAATTGAAAAATTAGCAGCTCAAAACAAAGCAAAAACATTAGCTGATACTACCTTCAAACGAATGGCAGTAGATATTACGGCCAATACAATTGCCATTACAGCATTAATAAAAACTGATGATGAAGCTACATATAGAAACGCAATCGATATGTTAGATGAATTAAAAATTTGTAATGTTGGTAAACGAGTGATTGGTGTTGAAATGATGGCATCTGAGTACGCACTTTTAAAAACCAAAATAGGAAAATAATATGACAGCAAATTGGAATAACGTCTCTTCCGATAGCAGAAACGATATTGTTTTTGAAGGAAGAAACCAAGAGTATGGCGCGTATGAAATTCGACGCAAATACAATTGGACTGTCACCATCGTACTAGCAGGTATGATTGGTGTATTAGTAGCAGGAATGGGAATAAAGTTTGTCTTAGGTTTAAAAGGTACTGAAGTTGAGAAAGAAGCAGTTTTAGACATGACGGCAATTGACTTAACACCTCCGCCCGCAGATAAAAATGAACCACCACCGCCGCCACCACCACCACCACCTCCAGTATTGGAAACAGTGAAGTTTGTGCCACCGGTTATTAAAGACGATGCAGTGGAAACGGATCCGCCACCACCACAAGATAAATTGGTTGAGACTAATGTAAGTACTGTTACTCAAGAAGGTGATGGTGATGCAGTTGTTGTGCCAGGTGATGGAAAGGGTGATGGAGTAATTGAAGAAAAAGTAATTGAACCCTTTTTAATTGTTGAGGAAATGCCTGAATTTCCAGGTGGACCAGGTGAGATGATGAAATACTTTGCGAAGAACACACAATATCCTCAAATGGCTCGTGAAGCTGGAATTGGAGGGAAGTGTTTTTACAGTTTTGTTGTTGCACCTAGCGGCGACATTACAGATGTAAGACTGAGTAAAGGTGTACCAGGCTGTGGTGAATGCGATAGAGAAGCAGCAAGGGTTATTAAATCTATGCCTAACTGGAAGCCAGGAAAGCAAACAGGAAGAGCAGTGCCTGTTAGAGTAACCGTTCCATTCAACTTTAGTTTAAAATAATATATACATTGATTAAAAATCCCTTTTAATTTATTAAAAGGGATTTTTTTATGTTTAAAATTTTCTTAAAAATTCATATGAAAAAATCGCCTATAGAATTAATAAATTTGAGTTTTAGCGCCATCATGGTTTTACTAACAGTGACTGGCTTTTTCGTTTTTTTATTTACTGATTTAATGTCTGATCGCGTTTTTGGAATCAAACGCTACATATTAGCATTTCTTTTTATAACGTATGCTATTTACAGAAGCTTTAGAATATTTAGGGCTTTAAAACAAAAAATGGATAAAGACATTTAAATTTTTATTCCAATCACTAATATATCATCAACTTGTTCTAAATCGCCTTTCCAAGTCTCCAAAGTTGAAGACAATTTTATTTTTTGTGCTGAAAATGAATCATTCACATTACTTAATAATGTATCTTCAAATTGTTTGTACCTGAACTTTTTTCCCTTAGGTCCTCCAAACTGATCTGCATAACCATCGGTAAATGTATAAATGCAATCGTTAGGTTTTATCGTTATTGTGTGGGCAGAGAATGGTTTGTTTTCATGGTGAAAACCACAAGGCTGTCTGTCTCCTTTGTAAATTGTGAGTTCGTTATTTCTAATTAAATAGACAGAATTATTTGCAGATGAGAAAATCAATTCGTTTTTTGTTTTATCAATGCAGCATAAGGTGATATCCATTCCATCTTTGTTTTCACCAATGTTTCCAGTTTGCTTCAGCGTATGAACTATTTTATCTCTAATTGAATTTAAAGCTTCCGCTGGATTTTTTGTTAATTTACTTTCTATGATGTCATCTAGAAACGACAAACCTAACATGGTCATAAAGCCACCTGGAACGCCGTGTCCAGTGCAATCAGCTGTCGCGTAAAATAATAAATTATCTTTTTGACGCGTCCAATAAAAATCTCCGCTTACAATATCTTTCGGTTTGAATAGCACGAAACTATCTTTAAAATTCGAATTGAATTGTTCTTCTGTTGGTATAAAGGCCGACTGTATGCTTTTGGCGTAATTAATACTGTCTGTAATTTCTTTTTTTTGATGAAGAACTTCTTTGTGCTTTTCTTCAATAATTTGTTTTGATTTCTCTAACTCTAAACGAATCCGAATTTCATTTAATGTCAAGCGATAGCGTGTTCTTATTAAAAAGACTGAAAACACAGCTACAGAAAGAGTTAATAAACCGCCGTTAATTAAAAATTCATCAATGGTTATTGAACTATTTATCTTATAAAACACAATATTACTTAATATCGTTGCAATTAAAATAATGATAGACAATTTTGTGTCCCACAATACAAGCATGCCAACACCTATGAATAGGGCGATATAAGCAAAGGTGTGCTTTTGAAGATGTGCTAAATCCATTACGCTCCACATGTATGCGTTTTGAACAGAAATGCCTAAAACTAAAATAAAGAGGCAACTATAAATACTGATGTTTAAGGTTCGCTTTAGCACTAAAGCTAATACGGTGATGGCTGACACAGTTATTCTAAACAATAAAAACGGAACTATGTAATCAGGAACAATAAAATAATCGCTGGCAAACCAAAGAATGTTAAGCACGATACCAACCCAACAGGTAATAACGTGAAAGCGTTCTGTTGATTTGTAAAAGGCATCTTTTACTTCGATATCGGGAATTTTAATTTCAGGCATTAAGAACTAAAGTAATAAATAAATTGAAATTGTAGATGGTTAAAAAGAAAAAGTATTGGATTCTCGTGGTGTATTTTTTAAAGATATCAATTGCTTTTTAGCTTTTTTTAGACTCAACAATCAATAAAATGTATTTTACGATAAATCTTTATAAAGATGTAAAAGACAGAAAAATTAATTTTTATTTAATTATAGTTCGTATTTTATTTAGTATTTTCAACTTTAAAATTTACAGGAGGGGATTAGGATTAATTTTTTAGTATGCATTATTTTTATAAAACGATTTTTTTAATTTGTTTGGCCAACACTTGTTTTTCGCAAGCAGTTTCTGATGTTAGTCAATTAAGTTTAGATTTTAAATCACGTATTTTAAAAAAAAGCAAGTACATCAATATATCGGGAGAAGTTTACTTTAAAAAATCAGGAAGTGTGCTTACAACCCATCTAGTAAATCCTTTTGAAAGTATTACTATGATTGATGCAAATGGAGATGTAACAAATTATGATTTTAAAGAAAATTCTTTTTCCCAGTCAAGTTCAGCACTTTCATCTTCTGAATCGAGTTACTTTTGGTTTTTCTTAAATGGTAGATATAACGATTTAGGGTTACCTAAAATAGGTTATGTCATAAAGGAGACAAAAACGGATGAAGGTTTTTTTGTTACCACATGGGTTCCAAAGAGCGGACTTCAAACATCTGTTTTAAAAATTGAATTAGTTCACGAAAAGAGTTTGCCTGTTTACCTTGAATTTAGTGGCGCTAAGAATAAAAAACTAGGAAAAATTTATTTTTCAAATTATACAAAAATTGGAAAACTATATCTTCCCCTTCAAATCAACGAGTTTGCATATATTGAAAAGGGAGATTCGATTATCACTACAAAAACTTATAGTAACCCTCTAACAAATGAAGGTGTAAAGTTAAATTTTGTCGATTTTAAAATTCCGAAAAATGCAAAAATTATCAATATTAAATAATTTTTTAATTTCGTTTTTTTTCCTCACAAGTTTGAGTCAGTTAAAAGCTCAATTGAAATCTGATAACGATTTACTTTTTGGCGCTGTTAATTACAAATCTGAATATGAATCGAAACGAAATGTCACCTATCTTTTTGAAGGCAAACATCCCATAGTAAAATACAATCCAGTGTCTTTAATGTTTGGAGGCTTGTTGTTTTTATATCAAAAAACAATTTCAGTTCAAATAGGCGCGGCTTGTCCTTATGAAGTTAATTGTAGTCAGTTTAGTAAGCAATGCATCCAAAAGTACGGTATATTTAAAGGTATACCATTGACGGCTGATCGCTTGACTCGTTGTACTAAGTTAGCAGGTATTGATATGGTTGAAGGTGTTGACTATAATTCGCGAACACATAAAATTTACGATAAACCTTCTGATTATCAGAAAAAGAAAAAGCCATGAAATTACTAGTCTATTTTTCAGCGATTCAGCTTGCTTTTTTTAATGTGACTAGCATGATGGCACAGATAAATCAAAATTATGTGTTCATAAATTATTTATCACAGAATGAGAAAAATAAAGAAGCACTTTTTTTATTAAACCAACCAAATGAAATTAAAAATACAGACACGCTTAATTTTTTAAAAGGCTATAATTATTATTTAATGAAGAAAGTAGATACTGCTGCCGTTATGCTTTCAAAAGTTAGTGCAAGTAGTAATTTGTACAGTAAGGCAAAAAGCTTTGAAATTTTAAATTTATTGTATGCTAAGAAAGAATCAATAGCACTAGGTAAGTTTGATGACTTTTCTATGGATACGGCATTTATGTATCGCCATGTTTTAAACACTATGAAGGCTGGGAATTATTTACTGTTAAGGAAATATGAAAAATTTGACAGCTTATGTAATACATTTCGATACGATGATTTTCGATTAACAAATGAGCAAATGAGACTGAAAGAATTATCTGTTAGACTTAAAAAGGAGTACAAAAAATCACCTATAAAAGCAGCTTTATTATCTTCAGTTGTGCCTGGGTTGGGTAAATTTTATGCTGGAAAAAAAGGAGCAGCCATTGCGAGTTTTGCTACTACTACAGCTCTTGGCTTAATGGTAGTTGAGTCTTATTACAGAACAAAAAACATTAAGAGTCCTCAAGTGATAACCTTTGGAACGTTATTTACATTTTTTTATGTAGGTAATATTTTCGGAAGTTATTTCAGTGTGCAACAACAAATCAAATCAACTAACGGAAAAATAAATAATGAAATTCTTGCGAGTATTCACGTGCCTATTATTCGTTTTTTTAAGTAGACTTACTTACGCAAACAATGATACTCTTAGACTGAAGCAGTTTGCTGACAGTTTATTCATAGTTGGCGACTATTTTGAAGCGTCGGTTTATTATCAAAAATTAGATTTTTTTTTAATTGGAGAAAATGAAAAAAACAAAGCAAAGTTATCTGCTGCTAACGCAAATAAAATTTTAAAGCAATATGATAATGCGATTAATATACTCAACACCATAAGTTTAAATGATGTTCATGATTCATTGATTTACCTGGTTAAATATCAATGCGCTTTGCTTAATTATTTAAAAAATGATTTTTTACAAGTTGAGGTATATTTAAATCAGCTCAATTATTTAGTCTCTGATTCTAATTATATTAGCAAATCATGGATACTTCAAGCATTAAATTTAAACGAACAATATAAATGGGACGAGGCAAAAGAAAAACTTTTAATGCTTAATTCTAGACTGTACAAAAATGATTCGCTTGTTTATACAAGAATTAAAAAAGAGCTTGATGGAATGTATGCAGCTAATCAATTACCAAAATTAAAAAGTGCGAATAAGGCGGTAAAAATGTCATCACTCATTCCAGGTTTAGGGCAGTGTTATACTAATAATTATGGAGAAGGCATCGCTTCTTTTATTTCTGTTGCTTCAAGTGTTGGTATTATGGCAGCTGGTATTGTATTCCAGTTTTATTTTACTGGGATTGCAGCGGGCAACATGCTGTTAGGGAAATTTTATTTAGGAGGTATTAAACGTTCAGAGTTTTTGGCGGAAAAGTACAATTACACGATTGCAAAATCATTTAACCAAGGTTTAAAATTCAGAATCAAACAACAATTTATTCCATAAAAAAACCGACTGTAAGTCGGTTTTTTAATTTTATTAATTTTAGCTTAGTCTAAAAAAACAAGATATTTGTCATTGTTTGAGTATTTGCTCATGGCGTCTTTATCAAATAAAACCCAGAAAAAGTCTACAACACCAGCAACTTCACCAACTACTGGAACACAGAAATAAAGTGCCCACATATAATTCTTTTCAGTTCCCATATAATAACGGTGTAAAGCGATTGAACTACAAAAGAATGAACGTAATAAATATCCAGTTCTTGTTTGGCTACTAGAGGCAGACATTTTGCTTCCAGTTAAATTTAATGCTGTTAAATCAGCACTGTACATTTCTTCGAAGCTAACCTCTTGACTAACTTTAAAATTTTGTTCTAATTGAACGTCTGTTAATTTGTACTTACTAGCGTTTGCATTGGAGCTAATACTTAAGGCTAAGCCTAATACTAAAATTATTTTTTTCATATCTATTTTTTTGGTTTAAGTAAAAATAATTAAAAAAAATATAAGTCCAAATTTTTAGAAATTATTTAACAATTAACTTTACATTTCTTTATATTTTTCCATAAACTCCATGGCTGTTTTCATCATATTTGTTGAACCTAAAAATAATGGAGTACGCTGGTGCAATTCAGTAATGTCTTGGTCCATAATGCGATGATAACCATCATTGGCAACACCACCGGCTTGTTCAATAATAAAGGCAAGGGGATTACATTCGTATAATAAACGTAATTTTCCTTTTGGTGATTTCGTTGTTTTTGGATAAATATAAATACCGCCAGTTATTAAATTACGGTGAATATCCGCAACGCCTGAACCAATGTAACGGCTCGAATAAGGACGATTAGTTGATAAATCTTCTTCTTGACAATACTTAATGTATTTTTTTACGCCATCAGGAAAATGTAAATAATTTCCTTCATTAATGGAGTATGTTTTTCCTTCTTTTGGCATTTGCATATTTGGATGAGATAAACAAAATTCACCAATACTTGGATCTAATGTAAAACCATTTACCCCTTTACCAGTTGTATAAACTAACATGGCTGATGAGCCATAAATAATATAACCAGCTGCCACTTGTTCAGTTCCGCGCTGCATAAAATCTTCGTATGTTCCAGGGCCGTTTAAACTAGTGCGACGGTAAATAGAAAAAATAGTTCCGATAGAAACATTTACATCAATATTTGAAGAGCCATCTAACGGATCCATTGCTACAACGTAACGCGCATTTTTTGAAATTTCTGAATCAATAGGAATAATTTCTTCATTTTCTTCACTGGCGATGGCACAGCATTCGCCTCCAGCTTTTAAGGCAGCTATGAATTGATCATTAGCAAAAATATCTAGTTTTTTTACACGTTCTCCTTGTACATTTGTATCGCCTGTTTCTCCTAATATTTCCACCAATCCTGCTTTGGTAACTTCTCTGTTTACAATTTTTCCTGCGATGGCAATATCGCGTAACAAGCGAGAAAGTTCTCCTTTAGCAAATGGAAAATCAGCCTGTTTTTCAATAATAAATTGACCTAATGTGGTAGCGTACATAAATGTGTAAATTAAATTTGAACAAACTTACAAAAATTTATCTAATCTTGATAGTGATTTGTAAATGCTGAGATACAATAACATCGCGTATAAGCGAAAGGAGTGATTATTTAGAAAATTCTTCTTTTAAAAACTCGCGCCAATCTCCTAAGTTTGAAATCACTTGAATTTGACGGTATAGTAAATGAAATTGCTCTTCATCTTTTTGAGCGTTTAAAACATTTAATCTGTATTTGTCAAAGTTAGCCAACGCAAATTTTTCTTCAGCAGAAAGACTTGCGCCACTAAATTCTTTGTCGCGTAAGTCATTAATACTTTCTGCACCACCAATATCTTTCTTTGTGAAGAATCGGGTTGTTATATCTTTTTTATATGCCATCTGTTTCAAATGTATCAATTGTATTGATTAAATTAGCCTTTTATTTAACGGTCTTGCTAACATAATCATGTTAAAATCAATTTATATTAAAACTATTGTTTGTGTATTCAGCATGATTTTTTTTCAAACGTTTGTTTTTTCTCAAAAGAGGATTTCTAAATACGAGGTTTTATGGGCTTTTAAATATCCAATAGCAGCTTGTAAGATTAAAAAACAATGGCCTATGGTCATCCGACAATACCAATTGGTTAAACAGAGTAAAGTGTTAGATACACTAGAAAATGGCGGTAAAATGGATGCTTTTCGTCATGTTTATTTTATGGCTTATTTAATCAACTATGTAAAGGAAGAAAAGTTAAGAAAATTAGGAATTGCACACGAAAAAGGGAACTATCTTCAGTTTATCAAACATCAGTTAGAATTTAGTGAAAGACCCGATAGTTTGGCGTGTATCATGGATTTAAGAAATAACGAGGTGGGATTTGAACTAAAAAAAGCCTTAACTTGCTTTATACCAGATTCTTTAGCAAATAGTGTTATTAAACAGATACATCAAGGAAAAGCTTGGTATTTGAAGCGAAACGAACAAAAAAATTATGTTTCTTGCGAAAACGAGGCCATTAATCTAAGCTTATATGATAATAACTGGTTTATACCTAAATGTTTAATCCCAACAAATCTTTAAATTATTTTTGTTGAAAAGTTATAAAAATAAAAAATAAGTGTATATTTGCCCTCCATTTTGGAATTAGTTATGGGTAAGAGTCAGTACAAAATACAGTTTGGCGGTTTATCATTTGGCGAACACCAATTTGAATTTGAGGTAAATAATAAGTTCTTTGAACAATTTAGTGAGAGTGAAATTACAATAGCTAACATTAACGTGGTAGCTACTTTAATCAAGCAAAATAGCTTAATGCACGTTTTGTTTAATTTTGAAGGAGTTGTAAAATTAAGTTGCGATCGTTGCGTAGCTGATTATGATTGTCTTATAAGTGGACATGAAAAATTAGTTGTAAAACATGGCAATCCAGAAGAAAGTAATGACGAAATCGTTGTACTGAAAGAAGGCTTAGAGGAGATTGATATTACTCAGTATCTTTACGAATACATTGAGTTAGCTATTCCTTCTCGAAGAGTGCCCTGCGAAGATGATGATAACGATGTTCAATGTGATGAAGAGACACTTGCTAAGTTTAATGAATTAAAAGTAGAAGAAGAAAGTGAAAAGACAGATCCTAAATGGGATCAATTAAAAAATATAAAGTTTAACAATAATTAAAATTAAATACCATGCCTAATCCAAAAAGAAAACTATCCAGATCAAGAAGAGACTCACGTCGATCTACATACAAAGCACCGCACATGACGATTGCAAAAGACACGACAACAGGCGAAGCTCATTTATTTCACCGTGCACACTGGTTTGAAGGAAAATTATATTACAAAGGAAAAGTTGTAATGGAAAAAGCAGTTAAAGCTTAATTGTAAATTATAAACAGATTTAAAAAACCTTTTCAGGAAACTGAAGAGGTTTTTTTATGGACTTCATTTTATTTCAAGTAACCTAACGGCTTCGTGCTTTGTTAATTATGAAGAGGATTGATAGAAACGTCTAACAATGGCAATGGATATAAATAGAAACGGAAGTGTTGAAATGATTATTTTATTGTTGAAACTCATTAGCCCTATAAATAGCATAAAGTAAAGCAAACAGCCAAGCATCGCGATGCTTAAATACGTCATAATTTTATTTGCTTTTTTTTGAAAAAGTGTAAGCACTAAAAGGATTTGTCCTCCAATTGGAATAATAATGAGTGGATGAATAACAGAGTTTGTATCTGTAAATAATTTTAAAATAATTTCCCTTTCAGCTTCAAAAATAAAAAGATAATTGTTGCCACTCCACTCTAAATAGCCTATCAAAGAGGCTAATATAAGAAGTGTATTTAAAATTTTTGCATGCACGACTTTTGTTTAAAGTTCAACTCATGTATGGTTTGAAAGTCAGATTGTTTTAAAACTCACAATTATTTGGTGTGCGTGGAAAAGCAATGACATCTCTAATATTAGTCATGCCAGTTACAAATAAAACCAAACGTTCAAAACCTAAGCCAAACCCAGCGTGTGGACATGTTCCAAAACGACGCGTATCTAAATACCATTGTAAGTCGTGCGTTGGAATATTCATCTCGTTCATTCTGTTTTCTAATTTTTCTAAACGCTCCTCACGTTGCGAACCGCCAATAATTTCTCCAATACCAGGGAATAAAATATCCATAGCAGCGACCGTTTTTCCATCTTCATTTTGACGCATGTAAAATGACTTGATATCTTTCGGATAATCAGTTAAAATAACAGGTTTTTTAAAATGTTTTTCAACTAAGTAGCGTTCGTGTTCGCTTTGTAAATCAGCTCCCCATCCTTCTATGATATATTGAAATTTCTTTTTCTTATTATGATTAGACTCTCTTAAGATATCTATGGCCTCTGTATAAGTTATTTTCGCAAACTCGTTACCTAAGCAAAAATTTAGTTTCTCTAATAACGTTAATTCACTTCTGTCCAATTGAGGTTTTTGTTTTTCCTCATCAAATAATCGTTGTGATAAAAAATCAATATCTTCTTTGTTATTTTCTAAAGCATAGGTAATCACGTATTTCAGCATTTCCTCTGCTAAAGCCATGTTGTCTTTCAAATCAAAAAATGCCATCTCAGGCTCAATCATCCAAAACTCGGCTAAGTGACGTGTGGTGTTTGAATTTTCAGCTCTAAATGTTGGCCCAAATGTATACACATCACTAAAAGCCATTGCTCCTAATTCGCCTTCTAATTGTCCTGATACCGTTAGATTCGTTGATTTACCAAAGAAATCTTGTTTATAGTCAATTTCTTTTGTGTCTGTTAAGGGAGGGTTTTTTGTATCGAGTGTAGTAACACGAAACATTTCCCCTGCACCTTCTGCATCACTACTAGTGATGATTGGCGTGTGCAAGTAAACAAACCCTTTATCATTAAAAAATTTATGAATGGCATAAGCTAATGAATGACGTACTCTAAATACAGCACCAAAGGTGTTAGTGCGAAAACGTAAGTGAGCAATTTCTCTCAGATATTCTAATGAGTGCGCTTTAGGTTGTAATGGATACGAATTGGGCTTAGACACATCTGATTCACTATCTCCATAAATTTCAATATCTGTCACTTTGATTTCAACAGTTTGACCTTTCCCTTGTGAAGCGATTAATAAACCAGTTACACTGACGCAAGCACCTGGTGTTATACGTTTTAATATGGTATCATCGGTAGTTTCAAAATTAACGACGGCTTGCAAATTATGAATACTTGAACCATCATTTAAAGCAATAAAAGAATTGTTGCGAAATGTTCTTACCCAACCTTTTACGTTTACGGTTTGATCGATTAAGTTACCTTTTAAAATTTCTTTAATTTTTGTACGTGCCATATTTATTAATAATAATGTGGCGTGAAGTTAATGATTTTAAGTATAAATTAGTTCAAAAACAGGGCATTATTATCCAAAAATGACAAGCGTGGCATTAACCCCAAAATTGTAAATAAAATAACGCCAACGCTGCCGTTGTCATAATAATGAGAGCGGTAAAGCCAAGAATATTTGACAATAAACTATTAGTAAATTCTCCCATTATTTTTTTATTATTTGATATGTGAAGAATGATACCAATCAATACAGGCGCTGTTATACCATAAAGAACGGCGGTATAGATTAAGGCTTTAATGGGAGAAATACCAACATAATTTAAAGAGAGTCCAAGCAGAAGTGAAATAGCGATGATAACGTAAAACGCCTTTGCTTCATGAAATTTTTTATCAAGACCTTGCTCCCAGCCAAATGTTTCAGTGAAAATATAAGATAGTGAGCCACTTAGCACCGGAATTGAAATAAACCCTGTTCCTATAATTCCGATTGCAAACAATAGGTATGCCAAATTACCTGCCAAAGGTTTTAATGCCATTGCAGCCTGTTCAACGGTATCAATTTGGTGAACGCCTCCTTTATATAAAACAGTTCCTGTCGTAAGAATAATAAAAAACATCACGAAGCCTGAGAAAGTCATTCCAAAATCGACGTCTTGTTTCATGTCATGAATAATTTTTTTATTAACGACAAGGTGTTGCTTTTTATTTTTCATTTCTTCAACTTCTACTGAAGCTTGCCAAAAAAATAAATAAGGAGATATCGTTGTGCCAAGTATGCCAACAAGTATGGCAATAAAATTTTTATCAAAGTGTATGGTAGGAATAAATGTTGCTTTAACAATTTCTACATAATCTTGTTTGTATAAAAATGGAACAATAAAATAAACCAGCATTACAATACACATATATTTTAGGGTAGATGCTATTTTTTGGTAAGGAAGATAAATAATTAAACATAATAAAATGATGGTAAATGCTACACTAAAAAAGGTTGCGTCAATACGAGGAAATAATAAATTACCGACAGCTCCCATTCCCGCAATATTTGCACCGATATTCATGACGATAGCAGGGAAGCTAAACAAAAGCATGATGTATAAAACTGGCTTTGGGTAATTTTTTTTCAATGTACCTGTTAATCCTTGCGAGGTGATTAATCCGATTCTTGCGCACATTTGTTGAATCGCAGCCATAAGCGGAAATGCAACAATTGATGTCCATAATGTTGATAATCCAAAAGCCGCACCTGCTTGTGAATAGGTTGCGATACCAGATGGGTCATCATCACTTGCACCAGTAACTAAACCAGGACCGATTAACTTCCAAAATCTACGGAATTTATTCGTTTTAATGTTCATTATTTTTTTATTTAAGTAGAAGAAATAACTATTAGTTAAACACTAAATAAATTAATATTTAACAACGTTTAATAGTTATACATGATTTTTTTAGACGAACTAACCGACTAACTTCGTTTTGCTTTCAGCAAGCATATCACGTAATTCAGAATAAATTTGCTCAGCAGAAAAACCACATTCTTCATACAGTTCAATTGGTTCTCCATGTTCAATAAATCTATCAGGAATTCCTAGTCGTTTTACATGGGCGGAATAATTATGATCAGCCATAAATTCTAAAATTGCTGAACCAACACCTCCCATTAAACAACCGTCTTCTAAGGTGATAACTTTTTTATATTTAGAAAAAACTTCGTGTAATAACGATTCGTCTAATGGTTTTGCAAAACGTAAGTCATAGTGCGCAACCGTTATATTTTCTTCTTCAAGTTTTTTAATAGCACTTGCCGCAAAGTTTCCTGGATGGCCAAGAGATAAAATGGCGATATCTTTACCATCTTTTAATTTTCTTCCTTTTCCAATTTCTATTTTCTGAAATGGGGTTTTCCAATTAACCATGACTCCATTTCCTCTAGGGTAACGAATGCTAAAACAACCTGGTGTTTCGTCAAGTTGAGCCGTGTACATTAAATTACGTAGTTCTTCCTCGTTCATTGGGGCACTTACAATCATGTTTGGAATGCATCGAAAATAAGCAATGTCAAATGCACCATGATGTGTTGGACCATCTGCGCCAGCTAAGCCACCTCTATCTAAACAAAAAATTACTTTTAAATTTTGTAAGGCCACATCATGCACTACTTGGTCATAAGCACGCTGCATAAAGGATGAGTAAATATTACAAAATGGAATTAATCCTTGTGTTGCTAATCCTGCGCTGAAAGTTACTGCATGTTGTTCGGCAATACCAACATCAAACGCTCTGTCTGGCATAGCTTTCATCATAATATTTAATGAACTACCACTTGGCATTGCAGGGGTAATACCCATTATTTTTTTATTTAATTCTGCGAGTTCAACAATGGTATGACCAAATACATCTTGGTATTTTGGTGGTTGAGGACTTGTAGGAATTACTTTAATTATTTCTCCGGTATCTTTATTGAATAATCCGGGGGCATGCCAAAGTGTTGGATTACCTTCTTCACTAAATTGATATCCTTTTCCTTTTTGTGTTAATACGTGTAATATTTTTGGACCAGGAATATCTTTTAAATCGCTCATTATTTTAGTTAAACGGCCAACGTCATGTCCATCAATGGGCCCAAAATACCTGAATTTTAGCGATTCAAATAAATTACTTTGATTTAAAAGACTTGTTTTTACAGCATTTTCGAGCTTACTGGCAATTTCTTGAGCATTTGGCCCAAATTTGCTAATCTTACCTAACAATTCCCAAACCTTATCTTTTGTTTTATTATAAGTGTGCGAAGTTGTAATATCTGTTAAATAATCGCGAAGTGCCCCAACATTAGGATCTATACTCATGCAATTATCATTTAGTACAACTAATATATTTGCATTAGCACTACCTGCATGATTTAACGCTTCGAATGCCATACCTGCTGTCATCGAACCATCGCCTATCACTGCAATGTGCTGCTTATCTTTAATCTCATTATACTTAGACGCAACCGCCATGCCTAATGCAGCACCAATGGAAGTAGAAGAGTGTCCTACGCCAAAGGTATCGTATTCGCTTTCCGAACGTTTAGGAAACCCACTTATACCCATATAAATACGGTTCGTGTGAAAAACATCTTTCCGTCCAGTAATGATTTTATGACCGTAAGCTTGATGCCCTACATCCCATACCAATTGGTCGTAAGGTGTATTAAATACATAATGAATGGCAGTTGTAAGTTCTACTACACCAAGAGAAGCGCCAAAGTGCCCACCTTTTGTTGAAACAATGTCAACAATATATTGGCGCAATTCTTTACAGAATTGTTCCAATTGATTTGGGTTTAATTTTTTTAAGTCAGCAGGCGAATTTACTTTTTCTAATAAATCACCTTGCGCAACCCCTGAGCCTTTTACAATTTCCATTATAACAAATATATGTTTTTTTGGTTTGATAACAACTTTTAGCTATCGAATATTATATTTTAAACAAAAATAATATCTAATTGTTTTAAAATACTGAAATGGGTATAATTGTTTTAGCAATCAAATAGTTGACACATTATAGCTTTTTTTTAAATACTATTTTTTAATTATCTTCGACTCGATTAACAACGAAAAACAACTCATGAAAAATTTTTTATTTCTAATTTCATTTTCTTTAATATCCATTTCTTCATTTTCCCAAAGTTGGGTTGATAAGTTTAAGAGCGGTAATAACGACTTCTACTCCATTCAAAATGAATTTAATACTTATTGGCAAACGCATAGCTACGAGCGAGGAAAAGGATATAAACAATTTAAGCGTTGGGAATGGATGGCAGAACCAAGAGTTTATCCAAGTGGGGATTTAAAATTTGCTTCACGGGCTAAGGCTTTTGAGGAGTTTCAAAATTATTTATTAGCAAATCCGACAACTGCTGCAAGGATTAGTTCACCTTCGAGTACATCTGGTAATTGGGTTCCTATCGGTCCATTTGGTTCGCCAGCTGGAGGTGATGCAGGTCGTTTGACTTTTATTCGTTTTATGCCGGGCGTTCCAACAACTATTTTTGTAGGAACTGGCGCAGGAGGTTTATGGAAATCTACTGATAATGGCGTTAATTGGTCGACAACCACCAACACATTAACTGTGCTTGGATGTTCGGATCTAGCAATTAATCCATTAAATACAAATATTATGTATTTAGCAACTGGAGATATTGATGCCACAGACAACGCATCGGTTGGAATATACAAGTCAACGGATGGTGGGTTAACTTGGGCTACAACAGGCTTATTATGGACTGCTAGTCAAGGGCGAACCATTGGAAGATTGTTAATCAATTCCAAAAATCCAAATGTACTGTTAGCCGCAACTAGTGCTGGAATTTTTAGAACAAATAATGCTGGCACAACCTGGACAGTTGTAAAAGCTGGAAGTTATAAAGACTTAGAATATAAAACAACTGTAGGAGGCGATACGACTAATGTGTTTGCTGTTACAGGAAGTACTTTTGTTCGGTCAATTAATGGAGGAACAACGTTTACAACTATCGCGACTGGACTTCCAACAACCGGAGTAAATCGTATGGCTTTGTCAGTAACACCCGCAGACCCTAATTATATTTATATTTTGTGCAGTAATTCTGCAGATAATAGTTTCGGTGGTGTTTACCGTTCAGTTGATGGCGGCTCAACGTTTACACTACGATCTTCAACACCAAATATTTTTGGTTGGAGTACTGGCGGTACTGATACTGGTGGACAAGGATGGTATGACATTGCTTGTGGCGTTTCGCCAACGAATAAAGAAGAGATTACTTGCGGTGGCGTTAACACTTGGAAATCTTTAGATGGAGGAACAACTTGGACATTAAATACACATTGGTATGGTGGTGGTGGTAAACCTTATGTTCATGCTGATTTGCACGCAGTTGAGTATCAAACAGGAACAACTTGTTTTTTAGGGACAGACGGAGGCATTGCGAGAACCACGAATAGCGGAACATCTTGGACAACTATTAATGGTCAAATGAATATTGCACAAGTTTACAAAATCGGTCAATCTGCGCAAGCCGCTACGCCAAATTATGTTTTATCTGGACATCAAGATAATGGAACAAATTTAATGAATGGGACAACCTGGACAGAAGTTTACGGTGGCGACGGCGCTGATTGTTTTGTTGATTGGAGTAGTAATGCAACACTTGTAGAATCTTATGTACAAGGAGATTTTAATAGATCAACGAATAGTGGTGGTGCATGGACAAACATTATTTCAGGTTTAACAGGCACTGCCGCTTGGGTTGCGCCAATTATTCAAGATCCAAATAATGCTAATATTTTTTATTGTGGTTATCAGCAAGTATTTAAATCATTAAATAAAGGAACATTATGGACACAAATGGGCACTATCACTGGTTCTGGTGATGTATTGAACATCGCTGCAGCCCCATCTAATACAGCAACGCTATATGCAGCTCGCTCAAACAGTATATTTAAAACAACTAATAGCGGGGGTACCTGGACGAATATCAGCACAGGTTTACCTACTGGATCGGCTGCTATAACAAACATTGCAGTTGATAACTTGGATGCAAATAACATATTTGTTACATTTTCTGGATATTCTGCTGGTAACAAAGTATTTGTTACCACAAATGGTGGAACATCGTGGACAAATATTTCCACAGGATTGCCTAATTTACCTGTTAATTGCATTATTTATACTAAAAATTTAAATGATGCTATTTATGTAGGAACTGATGTTGGTGTTTATTATAAAGATGGTAGTATGACTAGTTTTATTCCATTTATGACTAATTTACCTAATGTTATTGTCAATGATTTTGAAATCCATTATGCAACAAGTAAGTTGAGAGCAGGAACCTACGGAAGAGGTGTTTGGGAATCGGATTTATACACCAACCCATTAACACCACCTGTTCCTAATTATTCTACTGTTTTTTCTTCAGCTTGCGTAAATGTCCCTTTTGTATTTAATGATCAATCATCTAACACGCCAACAGCATGGACTTGGACATTAACAGGAGGAACACCAGCTTTATCAACTGTTAAAAATCCAACCGTAACGTATACTTCTGCAGGTGTTTATACAGTTTCAATGACTAGTACAAATGTATATGGAACAAGTACTGTATTTACAAGCACCATTGTAGTATCAACAACTCCTACAATGGCCTTAACATCGGCTACCGTTTGTAGTGGTGTTCCAACAACTATTTCAGCATCTGGAGCAACGACCTATTCGTGGTCAAATGGAGGAGGCACTTCTTCGTCTATTAGTGTTTCGCCGGCAGTAACAACGGTTTATACTTGCACAGGTTATGTTGGAGCATGCACAGTTGTTAAAACCACTACGGTAACGGTTGGTTCTACACCTGCCATCCCAACCATTTCTCAAAGTGGCTCAACACTAACATCGAGTTCAGCTACAGGAAATCAATGGTATTTAAACGGATCACCAATTGCTGGTGCAACGGGACAAACGTATACCGTTACCTCTACTGGATATTATTCTGTTTGGATTACCTCACCATTTGGTTGTCAATCTTCATCAGCTGTGTTGTCCGTTATATTATCAGGAATAAATGAATTGCATATTTTTAACGCCATCATTTTAGGACCAAATCCAGCAAAAAATAATATAACCCTCACGATTCCTTCGGAATTAGTAAATGCTATTGCAGAAATAAAAGTTGTGGATGTATCTGGAAAAGTTGTGCTTGAAAAGCAATTGTCATTAAGTGCTATGACAGAAAAAATTAATATTGAAAATATAGCAAAAGGAATTTATGTATTGGAGTTAAAAACAAACACCATTGACAAGAAATTTAAGTTTGTAAAAGAATAATACGTAGTGGCATTTAAATAATAAAAAAGACGTGGTAATAATATTATCACGTGTTTTTTATTTGAGTAATAATGTGTTATAGTATAGTAAACTATTTTCCGAATCATTGGCGATGAGCTTGTGTGTTTCAGCACCTGTAAAAACGTCCGAAAACAATTTCTCAAATGCTTTCACTTCTTTTTTATGTATTGGATCTTCTGTCATTTTATTATAAATCAAACAACTGTTTTTATTAGAAATCCTTTTTAGATTATGGATGTATTCGGGTGAGGCAAATTGCTCAGGAACATTACCCTCAATAAAAATATCTGAAATAATTAAATCGAATTTTTTAGTGGTTGTTTTCACATATTCAAAAGCATCATCATTCACTATGCTCAACGTTTTGTGTTTTTCTATTTGAAAGTATTTCTTTGCTAACTCAATAACAACGTCATCCTTTTCAATGGCAGTTATAGCACATTCAATTTTATATTTTTCTTTTAATAAGGCAATAACGCTTCCGGCTCCCATACCAAGCAATAAAACTGTACGGATATCGTATTGTTTGACACGCATTTGTTTGAAAAAAGTATCAAATAAAACATGCAACCCTCCAAATGAATAGTTTGCAGTATCACTATTTAAAACATATTTCCCATTTGTTTTTGTTATCTCTAAATAAGATGTTACGCTTCCTTTTCGTGTTTCAATAATTGTAGGATGTATTTCACTCAAAATATTTTTTATCTTTTTCATACAGAGACTTAATAGCGCAATAAATTAAACTAGTAACCAAAACTAATGCTATATTTTATAGCATCCAACTCTACTTTAATTTTGTACTTTTACATAAATGAATGAAAATTTAGACGCTAATAACGAAAAGCATACTAATACCGACAAGGATTATGAAAAAGCGCTTCGTCCCATTGAATTCAATGATTTCAGTGGACAAGAAGCTGTTGTCGATAATTTACGTGTATTTGTTTTAGCCGCCAAACAACGCGAAGAAGCACTCGACCATGTGTTATTACATGGCCCTCCGGGCTTAGGAAAAACAACCTTGGCACATATTATTTCTAATGACTTAGGTGTAAACTTGAAAGTAACAAGTGGCCCAGTTTTGGACAAGCCGGGCGACTTAGCAGGGTTATTAACTAATCTTGAACCGTTTGATGTTTTATTTGTGGACGAAATTCATCGTTTAAGTCCAATAGTTGAAGAGTATTTATATTCTGCTATGGAGGATTATAAAATTGACATCATGATTGATAGTGGGCCTAACGCCCGCACCGTTCAAATTAAATTAAATCCGTTTACATTAGTCGGGGCAACCACTCGTAGCGGCTTATTAACTGCACCATTGCGTGCACGTTTCGGAATTACCTCTCGTTTAAATTATTACGATAGTAAAGTTTTGACAGGTATTGTGCAACGTAGTTCGGATATACTAGGTGTAAAAATTGAAGATGAAGCTGCTTATGAAATTGCAAGAAGAAGTAGAGGGACTCCGCGTATAGCAAATGCACTTTTGCGCCGTGTAAGAGATTTTGCGCAAATAAAAGGTGATGGGAGTATTGATATCAATATCGCAACGTATGGATTAAAAGCATTAAACGTTGACAAAAATGGATTAGATGAAATGGATGTCCGTATTTTATCAGCTATCATTGATAAATTTAAAGGAGGACCAGTCGGTATCACAACCATAAGCACCGCTGTTGGCGAGGAAGCTGGAACGATTGAAGAAGTCTACGAACCTTTCTTAATTCAAGAAGGTTATTTATCACGAACGCCAAGAGGTAGAGAGGCTACAGAAAAAGCATACAAACATTTAGGAAAATCCTTTAGAGCCAGAAATGGCGGGTTGTTTGATGAATAACAAATCCACATATTCTTCGATAATTAAACAAGAAGCTAAGCGTTTGGGTTTTGATTTTTGTGGAATTTCCAAAGCAGAATTTTTAGAAGAAGAAGCGCCTCGCCTTGAAAAGTGGCTCAATGAAAATAAACATGGAAAAATGGAGTACATGGAAAACCATTTTGACAAACGCCTTAATCCAACACTATTAGTTGATGATGCAAAGTCAGTTGTTTCTTTGTTATATAATTATTTTCCTGAGCAACAACAAAATCCAGACTCACCAAAAATTTCGAAATACGCTTATGGTTTAGATTACCATGATGTTATAAAAGACAAACTCAAAGAATTTTTATTTACACTCAAAGAAAAAATTGGCGACGTTAACGGAAGAGCGTTCGTCGATAGCGCTCCAGTGCTTGATAAAGCATGGGCAAAAAAAAGCGGCATAGGTTGGATTGGAAAAAATTCTAATTTAATAAATAAGCAACAAGGATCCTTTTTTTTTATTGCCGAACTAATCATTGATTTAGATTTAGAGTATGATGGTTCGATACAGGATTATTGTGGCACCTGCACTAAATGCATAGATGCTTGCCCAACATCTGCCATTGTTGAGCCTTATGTGGTTGATGGCAGTAAATGTATTAGTTATTTCACCATCGAATTGAAGGAGGCAATTCCGAATGATTTTAAAGATAAAATGGATAATTGGATGTTTGGTTGCGATGTGTGTCAAGATGTGTGTCCATGGAACAGTTTTAGTGAATTTCATCAAGAGCCAAAATTTAATAATACAACGGGCTTTTTAAATTTTAGTACCGCTGATTGGAATCAATTAAATGAAGATGTATTTTCAACTGTATTTAAAGGCAGTGCTGTAAAACGCACTAAATATAGTGGTTTGAAGCGGAACATCGAATTTATTAAACCTAAAATCTAGGCTATAGCTCATCCATGATGCATGGAATAATTTCAGATGTTTTTGTTTTTAAAAAGGCACCTTGTTTATTATAGATGTAATCAATAATTGTACATAATTTTCCATCAGCTGAATAATACATTTCTTGCTTTTTATTTCCAGATGGTTCTAAATACGTGACGTTATAGAATCTACCGTCAGGCAACTGAACGGCATAGTAATATTTTTGCTTATATTCATTATACCGCTCTGTGAGAAATTCGGTAGGACAAAAATCTCTAAACTTTCTGAATTCTTGAATATCTCCATTTTCAAAACGAGTAATAAATTCAGCATAAACATTAGTGAAATGACTGTAAAAATATTCGTTTTTTTGTTGGGTAAAACTGTCTACAGCTAAGCTTGTTATGTGCACCAAGCGTTCATTTGTACCGCCATTACCAATACTATCGAGGTAATACCAACACCAGTTTCGTTCTTTTGAATGCGTACAATATTTTTTTCCTTCAATTAGCAATATTGAATTTGCACTTTTTTTTATTTTGACCAGAATTGTGTTGCTTAACTCTCCATCACTTGTCATTGCTAATTTAGTAGGAGAAATTTCTTGTTCTGTATCGTTGTAATAGCTGTAAATACTATCACCTAGCGCAATACCGTTAGGATTGTAGCACACATTTATTTTATAAACACCAGCAAATAATGGAACGCCGAAACTATGGTGGGATGCTGTTTGTGTTAAGTAGCTATAATAATTTTCAAAGTCATTCCAATAAATTGGAATGGTAATTTGTTCTAATGGTTTTAACACGCGTATCATTACGCGACCCGTATCATGCACCATCATATGGATCATTTTATTTTCTGTTGCCCGCAGTATCCTTGTATTATTCGCTTTATCATAAAGGTTGAGGTAAAATAATTTTTGACCTGTGTTTTGAGTGTGTGGTAGAAGAACCGGGTAACTTTTTTCTTTATCCGAATTGGTGATGGTAATTAAAAATGTAATTTTTTCTCCTTCTTCATATAATTCTTTTTCAGTGGTGAGTTTAAACGTAATGGGATGATATTTCAAATCGGCGTAAACACCTAGATGAAAAATTAAAAGCAAAATGATGATTCCTATTTTTAGCATGTTTGTTTTTTAAATAACTAATTGAATTGTTTTATAGGAATAGGAAATCTTGAAGGCATATAATAAATCAATGTATTAAAATTTCTGTTGCACCAAAGCCATAATTTTTATAGGAGGCATCATAAAATGTAACATCTTCAATTGAGTTTAGGATATCTATTATTTCTGCTTTTAATTTTCCGTTTCCAACACCGTGAATGACGATTAGTTTTTTAATGCCATTATTAATAGCGTAGCGTAATTCTTTTTCAAAACGTTCTGTTTGTATGGCTAATATCTCGCCATTGGTAAGAGTGCTATAAGAATCCATTAATTCTTCAATATGCAAATCAATTTCTTTTGTCAAGTCTTTGATGCGCTGCTTGGCCACTGATTTTTTTTGTGGTTGTTTAAATTCTTTAATTGATTTTAAACGCGTAATATCTTCTTGATTGAGGTTCTGTCCTACTTTTTTTATTTCGCTAAAATCATCTTTTAAAATAAAGGCATATACCGAAAAGTTAAATTCATCATGACTTAATAAATTAGATTGTATTAATGTTTTTTCGTTGATGTGTAAGATTTCAGAAATAGGTGCCTGTATCTTGTAATGCATGTTTTTAAAGAACAAACAATCAATCTTATGAAACACAAATTCTTTCAAAAAGTTTTTTTTAACCTGACGTAAATAAATTTTTTGATAAGCCCCTAATTCACCATGTTTCAGCGTTTGAAAGTGTTCATCATCTTTAACCGAATAAGTAAAAGCTATGTTATAAGAAGACGAATTGAATAAATAAAATTTATAGTCAGTTACCAACATGGGCATATCATGATCTGGTTCAATGATAAAATACACAGAATCAGACAACACATTTTCAACGACGAGATCTAAATTTTCAACTTCAGGATTTAGAATTAATTCGGTATGTATAGGCACTAATTTTTTAATCAAATAGGGAATTTCAAATCCGTCGGGCATCTCTACAAATACAGTGTCTTTGTCTTTAAAGCGCGTAATGATGCCTTGTCCAACTTCATTTAAAAAACTTACTGTATCTCCAATTCTTAATTTCATAATGCCTCGTTTTTTACTGATAATATCAACGCTCCTTGTTCTTTTATATTATAGAATGGCAAATGGTATTTTGCACATTCCTTTTTTAATCGTTGCAATGTTTTGTTTGTATTACTGCAATCTCCAATGATTAATGGTTTACTCATTTTAAGATTTTTTAAATTTACAAAGGAATTGTGGCTTACTAAAATATATTTGAGTGAATCAACTGTTACCTTTTCATTAGATTTTTGTAAATTCAAGAATCGTTGTTTTTTGAGTTCCATCATATTGCATGAAGTATGATGAATTTTGAGATTTAGATAATTGATTGTATATGGTTTTATGTGTTTTTCAAATTCGGATTCAGTAATCCGATTTAAGTCGTAATAAAGGTGTTGGCCAATCCGTGTCACAAAAAAAGATTTCTTTCTAATATGAAAGACTACGATTTCTTGTTCTTTAATTTGATTGTATTGTTTTATTATACTTGAAGTTAACCAAGATATACAAACTATAAAAGTTAGCACCACTCGTTTGTATGATTTAGTTTTAAAAATCAATAAGAGTAAAGCGATAGATACACTTAAAAACAAAGCATCTATTAAGTCAAATGAAATATTATCTATGTAACCGTAATATTTAGTATTGCTGAGGTTAGAGACTTGAATCATAAAATCAACAGTAGCATTTGTAACTTTACTCAGAATATTTTGTATATGAATGTAAGAATGAAGCAATACAACACATAGCGCTAAAAACATGACGAGCAAACTTATTGGAATGATGATTAAATTAGAAAAGACAAACCAAATGGGGAATTGATGGAAAAAATACAATGTAATTGGTAACGTAAAAATAGTAGCGGCTATCGATATTAAACAGCTGCTCCAAAACCACTTTAGAATTTTATGCTCAATATAGCAAATAGAATCTAGAATAGGATACAAATATAAAATACCAAACACTGCAAAATAGCTTAATAAAAAACCAACATCAATAATAAGAAAAGGATTGAAAAGCAATAGAATAAAGGCAGATAGCACTAACGTATTGTAACTATTACTTTGTTTCTGAAATGTTTTCCCTAAAATAATTAAACTAAGCATAAGGCTTGCTCTTAATACGGATGAAGAAAAACCGGTGATGGTTGTAAATAGTAGAAGCACAAAAATGATGACTGCACATTTTGTTTTTTTATAACGATTTGTTTTATCGATAAGAGAAAAAAAGAATAAAATGATGGAGCAAATGACTCCCGTATGCATACCAGAAACAGATAAGATGTGTAATGTACCAGAATGGGAGAAGCTAGTTAAAACTGCTTTATCTATTTCATCATCAAAACCAACTAAGAGTGCTGAACATATAGCAAAACTGTTTTCGGATAAGCCACTTTGTCTGAGTGAGTTTACTAGTTTTGCTTTAATCTTTTCGCCAATCAGCTCGATCGAATGATCTGTGTCTAAACATTTGTTTTTTGTTATGTGTTTATAATCGGAGTAAAAAACATGAAATATATTTTTGTGCTCTAAATACTGTTTATAATTAAATTCATTTGGATTTTTTGGTTCATTGATGTAACTCCATTTTGAATCCATGGTAATAAATTCTCCAACATAAAAAGTTGGTAGCGAATCTTTCTTTAAATAAATGATTGTTTTCCCTGTTACAGGCTTCCATTCATTCTTGTGTTTTAAACAAGATAGATTGACCGTTAGTTTTAAACCATAATTTGTAAAAACAGGTACTTCGGCAATGGAAGCAATAATCATTTGTTTTTCTGTACTAATTTTATGAGAATAATGGCGAGGATCATTTTTGGCATGATAAAGACGCATGGAAAAATTTGCTAATACAAATAGAAAGACGTGCATAGAAATAGTGTATATGCTTTTTTTAAGTAAGGATGATTCTTTCGCGCTGTTTTGAATAAAGAAAGTTATTACAACGAGCGTTATCGAACCTAGAAAGAAAAAGTTAACGTGAGGTAAAACATCGAAACGTAGTGCATAAAAAATACCAATGAGGTATGGAATAATAATTTTTAAAAGGGGAACAGAATTAAAGCGGTTCATAACATTAAAAAGTAAAATACATATTGCTTCATGCAAGAGTACTTAATTTAATTTAGGAAGCCTTATTTTTTTTGTTAAAATAATGCGGTTAATCCAGCATGTATTTTCCCTGTTCGTAGATCAAATCCATTTCCAAATTGATTACCGAGTGCGTAACCTAAATTAAAAATGCCTGCTTTGGTATCGAAGTTGATTCCTGCGCCCAGGCTTATCGGCGTATCTTTAATTTGTAAATTGTTGGATTTATTTTCGTACCAAGCACCTTCGATGAATACGAATAAATTAGAATTTTTTTCAAAAAGAAAACGGTATTCAATCGTAGGAATAAAGTAGGTTGATGCATATATACTTTCTTCATCAAATCCTCTCAATGTTCTTAATCCACCAATACGATATAATTCATTTTTATAGATGGTATTCCCGAAAAGTGTGGCATATTGGGCGCCAAGTTTTAAGATATTGTTTTTATGTAATTTTATAAAACCCATCACATCTCCTTCTATTTGGTATTGAGAAGAATTTAAATTAACATTTGTGTAAGCGGCATCATTGAGCTTTGGATTTTTTTTAATAATTCTACTTCCGATAGAACCTTGTGTGTTGATACTAATTCCTTTTTTAGGGTTAAATTTATAATCTAGTTTTTCATAAAAAAAACCGAGTCCGTAACTTTTTGTTGTAATATCAGCGTATTCAGGCAAAACCGTTAGTGCGATTAATCCGTTGGTTGAAATTAAATTGGCATTGCGTTGTTTGTAAAATGTTTTGATGTAATTTAAACCATTGTAATAATAGTTAAACGCCAGGGTGTTACCAACATCAATAAAAGTGGTGTCTTTTTTATATAGTTTTATATTATAATCAACTCCAATTGGAAGGCCAAATAAATAAGGATAAATAACCCTAGCTTTTAAATCTTGTGTTTCGGTTTGTAGTCTTCTCCAATTGATATCAAATGTTTCTCCGTTTTTTAGGATGGCATTTACTAATTTAATTTTGATATCGCCCGTAAAAATTGTTTTCCCCTTTTCATCTGGCAGAATACCTACAATACCATCAAACTGAGAGGCGTTTTTTTTATCAAGAAATAAAAATAATTTATTTTGTTTGTTAGTCAACTTTAAAATGGCTGGCTTGGTTTCAAATAAAAATGGCAGTTGATTTATTTTTTTGGATATGGATTGAAATGAGGCTTCATGATATGGCATACCGTTTTTTATGTTTAAATAACGATTTAAAAATTTTTCATTAATACTTCCGGTACCTTCTATGATGAGACTATCAAGTTTAATAAAAATATTTTTTTCAATAACTAAATGAGCGCTAATTTTTTGTGAATCAATCTGAACGCTATCTAATTTAGCTAGTGCAAATGGATAGCCATTATTTTCATAATAGCTAATTAGTTTTTCCATCAACTGAGCTAGTTCATAATATTTAAATGGACGTTTAGAAAAAAAATGTTCATTGTATCCTAATTTCGTAATAACGTCTTCATGTTTTTTATTGTAGGATAAATTTACCCATGTAAATTTTTTTCCAATAGAAATAAATGCCTTGTAATTCATCGAATCGTGTTGTAAGCTATCTAAGCTAGCTGTAATATAACCTTCGTTAATCAGCGAAAAACAAATTGAATTGATTTCTTTTTTTAATGTTAAGGTATCTTGAAATTCTTTGACAAAAACTAGATTTTTAAATCTAGGCTCGTTCCCCAAATTGAGGATAGTAAGTTTATAAGGGTTTTGACCTATACCTTTAATAGATAATAAAACAATGAAAGTATAAATAAAGGTTTTTTTCACATCTTCTTTAATCCTAATTCCAAACGTATCTTAGGCCAATTCCTTGTTGAAAACATGTATTGGTATAATTACGTAATTCGGGAATTGACAAATAATTAATACCAGGTCGAAATTCATAGTGAAGATGGGTGTGTTTCCAAAATTCTTTTTTCTTACCAATTCTAAAATCTACACCTAATGGTAAATACACGGAAGCTCCCATATTGTTTTTTTGCATATAAACTTCTGATTTTGCAATGCCATCGTTTGAATTATTATAATTAGGAGGAGTAGTTCCAAATTGCTTTTCTGCAATTGTATATTTAGAATATGTAATATTGGTGTTTGCATTTATTGACGCCCCAAATGTGACACCAACGCCGCCATATAAGCCCCAACGCGCTTCAGTATTTGTCTTAAAAATTAAGGAACCGTCTAATCTTAGTTGTTTTGAATTATAATTCATGCCATAAAATTGATATGTTATAGAATCAAGTGTTATATACTGTCCTGTTTGTTGTGAAATAAGGGTGTCATATGGTTTTCTTGTTTCGCTGTAGTAGGAGTTTAGCAATCCTTGATTTCCTAAAAAATTAAAACCAAGTCTCAGTTGCATGTTTGATTTATAGGTTTGTTTCTCTTTATCTAAAAAGTTTAAACCAAGCATGACTGAAAATACTGAATTTCCATCTGTTCCCATTGAATTTCTTTGGTTAAAGTTTGAAAAATTTTCATTTAATAAAGTTGAATTAGGCGCTAGCTTTTTAAAATCAGTAAGTGAGGATGGTGCATTTGGTTGTAATATAAAACCTAATTGAACATGAGCATCTTGGATTTTTATTTTTTTCGGAGACTTTATTAATTTCACCGGGAAACTCTGCATAGTTTCTGGGAAAGTTTGCATAACTTCTTGTCCAATTATAGGATTATGTAAAGAAATAAATGTGAGTAGAATAATTGCAAAAGTTGGTTTATACTTTTTCATCGTAAAAGAGTTTATGGTTTTAAAGTAAAACGACATGATGCATGATTTATTGTGTTTGGCTGCGCTTGCTTTTTCTTTTTAAGCAAGAGAAATTTCTTTCACGGTTTCAACCCAATCATCTCCACTATTGAGGCTTTCAACTAACTGAACTTTATGACCACCGTGTTCATGAAAAATTTCTTGGTATTCGGTTCCAATTTCATAAATAGTTTCTAAGCAATCAGCTGCAAACGCTGGCGAAAAAACTAAAATATTTTTGATTCCTTTTTTTCCTAAGTCTTCGATAATTTTATCACTAAAAGGAGTTAACCATTTATTGTCTAATCTACTTTGAAAACTCACCGTGTATTTTTCTTTCGGCAGTTGAAGTTGTTTCACAATCAATTCAGTTGTTTGAAAACAGGCCGCTTTGTAGCAATAATAGTTTTCAAAACTATTTTCTGTTTCGCAGTTGTGATCTTTACACAAGTATCCATCGTTGTATACTTTATCTACTTGTCTTTCAGGTAAACCATGATAGCTAAATACTATGTGCTCGTATGCATTTAAATCGTGTTCTTTGGCACGATTAATAATACAGTTAATGTAGTTTGTGTTTGTGTAATACTGTGATATAATTTTTAATTCAGGAATAACCCACCATTTACTTATAATTTCCATAGCGCATTGTAAGGCGCTGCCAGTACTGCTCGACGCATATTGAGGAAATAAGGGAAAGATGATTATTTTATGATAACCTTCTTGTTTCATTCGCGCTAAAACACTTTCTATGCTTGGATTTTTATAGCGCATAGCTAATTCTACTTTGTAATTTTCTCCAACTGCTAATTGTAATTTTTCAGCTAGGTTTTTACTATGCAACATTAAAGGTGAGCCAGTTTTTTCATCCCAGATGGCTTTGTATAGTTTAGATGAATTACCTGTTCTAAATGGAACAATAATTCCATTGACTAAAATTTTTCGAAGTAACCACGGAATATCAATGACACGTGGATCGTTTAAAAATTGAGTGAGGTAACTTTTTACATCTTTTCTTTTAGGACTATCAGGTGTTCCTAAATTGAGTAATAAAATAGCAGTCGTTGCTTTCATGAGTAGGTTATTTAGTACGTAAACAAAACAAGTTCGTTTTAGTTTTGAGTATGACTATGTTTAGGCTTGAGCAGTTGGTCCACCAAAATTTAATGGTAGTGCATTCATTTCGCTGTCTTTTATTTTTCCGTGAATTTGTTCAAAGCGATTGACGTTATCTGCTAAGGCTTTCATTAAGCGTTTCGCATGTTGAGGAGTTAATACAATGCGAGATTTTACTTTTGCTTTTGGCACACCAGGCATCACTCTTATAAAATCTACAACAAATTCGGTGGGGGAGTGAGTGATGATAGCAAGGTTAGAATAAATCCCTTCTGCAATTTCTTCAGAAAGTTCAATATTTAGTTGGTTTTCGGATTCTTGGTTTTCCATAAATAATTTTTTTTAAAGTTATGTTTTTTTTCTGAAGCATAAAAAAAACCTATCACGATTGTGATAGGTTTTTTAAAATGTGGAGATAAAAAATTATTCAGCTATTACTTCAAAATTAATGGTAGCTGATACTTCTTTGAATAAACGGATTTTAGCCGTATAAGTGCCTAAAGCCTTAATACCTTCTTCGTTCATTTCAATGTTTTTACGTTCAACTTCATAACCAGCTTTTTTCAGAGCTTCAGCTAATTGGATGTTAGTCACTGAACCAAAAATCTTTCCAGATTCTCCAGCTTTTGCGCCTACTTTAACAGAAATATCTGCAAATTTAGCAGCAAGTTCTGTAGCAGCTGTTCTTAATTTTTGTTCTTTAAATGAGCTTTGTTTAATTTCTTCTGCTTGCATTTTTTTGTTACTTTCAGTAGCTAAAACGGCAATGCGTTGAGGAATTAAAAAGTTACGTCCGTATCCGTTCTTAACTTTTACAATATCATTTTTAAATCCTAACCCTTTAAGGTCTTGTTTTAATATAATTTCCATGTTTTTCCTCTTTTATTATTTTAAACAATCTGCTAAATAAGGCATGATAGCAATATGACGCGCACGTTTAACTGCTTGAGATACCTTACGTTGAAACTTTAAAGAAGTTCCAGTTAAACGACGAGGTAACAATTTACCTTGCTCATTTACAAACTTCAATAAAAAATCTGGATCTTTATAATCAATATATTTTATGCCTAGTTTTTTAAAGCGGCAATACTTTTTCTTTTTTGCTTCTACCTTAGGAGGATTTAAAAAGCGAACTTCATTTTTAGCCATTTTTCTAATTTTTTTTAATTACCAATTATGCTTCTACTTTTTTTGCTTTAGCAGCTTTTGCTTCTTTAGCTTTTCCACGGCGTTTGTCAGCCCAAGCTGCAGCGTGTTTATCTAAAGCGATTGTTAAGAATCTTAAGATTCTTTCATCACGTTTAAATTGTAACTCAAGTTCAGCAATTTCAGTGCCTTTTCCTGTGTATTCAATTAAGTGATAAAATCCTGTAGATTTTTTTTGAATTTGGTAAGCCAATTTTTTTAGACCCCAGTTTTCGTGGTGTAAAATTGTTGCTCCTTGATCAGTTAAGATCTTTTCAAACTTTTTTGCGGCCTCCTTTGCCTGATCATCAGACAAAACGGGAGTTAAAATGAAGACCGTCTCATAGCGTTTTTCCATTGTTATTATTTTTTTAAATTAGGGTTGCAAATATAAGGTATTTATTTGATAATGAACCCTTTTAAACGATTTTTGAAGTAATATTTTTACTCAAAAACAATTAATCATTTGATTATCAGGCGTTTATTGTTTTTTGATAATACTGAAATAATATAAAACAGTGCTTTTGTTTACAAATTAGTGATACAGTCCTCAATGCTTTCTATGGTTACGCCACATTGAAGTTTGTATTTTCCAATTGGACTTGGTAAAGCAAAACATAAACTTGCCCCTGCATTCTTTTTATCATGTTTTAAAAATGATAGAATTAATTTTTTTGTAGGGTTTGTCAGACTTTTATTTTTAAAAATTGTTTTGATGTAACTTGAAATTGAATTTAATTCTGATTTTGAAATGAAACGGAGTTGATGTGCAATTTCGGATTCAACTAACATACCTAAAGCAATTGCCTCACCATGTAACATATCTTTTTCTTGCTGTAAGATGGCACTTTCAAAAGCATGCCCAATACTGTGTCCGAAGTTTAAACTTCTTCGAATGTTTTTTTCATACAAATCTTTTTTCACGATTTTGTTTTTTAATTCAATCGCTTTTGTAATGATATCTTCCGAACAAAAGGCTTCGAGTTTTTTTAATTTTTTAATTTTCTTCCAAAAGTCAGCATCTGCTATTAAAGCAATTTTTATAATTTCCGCAAATCCATTTTTAATGTGCCTTTCTGATAAGGTTTCTAATAATGCTATATTTATAAAAACGCCTTTAGGTTCGTAAATGGTACCGATATGATTTTTTATGCCTTCAAAATCTACACCTGTTTTTGCCCCAACGCTCGCATCAGCCATTGCTAATAAAGTTGTTGGGATATTAATAAAATCAATACCTCTTTTAAATGTTGAAGCCACAAAACCTCCTAAATCACTAATTACTCCTCCGCCTAAATTTACAATTAAACTTTTTTTGTCAGCGCCCACATCGGTTAATGCGCCCCACACTTGCATGCAGGTTTCCAAGGTTTTATTTTTTTCGCCGCTTTCAAGTTCAATAATTTCAGCAGTTGTTAAAGTGTCGCAATTAAACAGTAAGCGTGATAAACAATGTTCGATTGTATTTTCATCACAAATAATAATGTATTTACTGTATTCTTTTTTTGAAAGAAATGTATTTAAAGCTTCAAACCCATTGCTTTCGATATGAATATGGTATGACGTTGATTTTATGATGGACATAATGAATGGTAATTAAATGTAACTATTGATTTGTTTGAGCGCTTGTTGAGCCTGCTGATTTTGAGGATTCTTTTTAAGCAAACGTTGTAAATATACCTTTGACTGCTTGAAATCTTTTTTGTAGGCATACAATCCCGCTAAGTTTAATAATAATGGTTCATAGTCTGGATCAATGGAAAGTGCTTTAAAATAGAGAGTTTCACAAAGCACGGAATTACCATTTACTAGTTTTATGTATCCCAAATTTGTAAGTGCAGAAATATGTTTTGGATTTTCCTGTAATATAAATTGATAGTTTTTTTCTGCATCAGCAAGCAAACCGTTAGATGCTAAAACGGAGGCTAGTTTATTTCTAAAATCAAGAACAAAAGGAGCAAGTTCAACAGCTTTTTTGAGGTAAACTAAAGCCTTCTCTTTGTTGCCTGTGTTGTAAAAAGATTCGCCAATGCGATAGCAAGTCCAAGCGTCTTCATTTGAAAATGATTTTGAAAGTAATTTGTTTTGCAACAAATAGCTGTCTGTTATTTTCTGAACATAATTCGTTACTTGTAAGTAATTCATTTTAGTAAATTCTAATTGTACTAATAAATGAATATTTGCTTTAATATCACTTTCTGTCTTATTTTTTAAATAATGTGCGGCGCTATCCAAGTAATATAATTTCGGTTCAAATTTTTCGTATTGATTGAGGTAAGCTTTAGCTTTTATATAATTGCTAGGTGATTTTTCGTTAATAGCATATAAACCTATAAATTCTTTTAGTGCTTGTTTGGATTTTTTAGTAATGGGTTTTCTGATGTAGTGATCGTGCACTGTAACATGAGGAATATCAATTGAACCAGATTTTGGCATATGACAACTCACACAGTTAGATGCTTTATTAACCCCTTTTTTATTACAAATTAATGTCGAGCCAAATGTTGAATTATTTTTAATCCTTAATCTTTCTTCATTAATCCCACTAATCTCTTTTTTCTCTTTAGTCTTTTCCTTCCCCCAAAAATGGCAATTATTGCACGCATCATTAAAAACATTTTTGTTTGTTTCTTTAACGCTCACATGTGGATTGTGGCAAGTAACACAAGTCATTGCTTCTTTGTATGGTTTTAAGTTATTATTACTAACCATTGAAGATTTCGTAACACCAGTATTCTTTGGTATTTTCTCAATAGATTTAATAAAACAGGCACTTTGCTTCAATCTATCTGCGTGCGATGCCATGATAAATTCATCATCCGCATCTTTATATTTAGGAAGAAACACAGTCATATAATCATTTAATTTCATGCCAGGTTTAAAGTCATAAAATGATTTTCCTTCTTTCAAAACCGTATTACCTTGTAAGTGGCATCTTTGACAAATATCAAACTGTGCATCAATGCTTAATTTAGAAGGATTGACAATACTGTAATCAATGTATTTCGATGTATCAATAATTTTGCCTGTTTGCCTTTCAGCCACATGAATACTTCCTGGTCCATGACATCGTTCGCAATTAATGCCTTCTGGAACGGACGAAAATTTATTTTCAGAGCCTAATACAAATTCAGGATAATTATTATGACAGCTCATACATTCTAAACCAATTTTACGTGTAAAGCGCGTATTGTGGCCGTTTTCGAAACCCGGAGGTAAATCCCATATTTGTTTTTGAGTATAAAAAGTCATCGGCATTTGGTTTAAATAACCATTTACAGATTGAATGTGAGAATTAGTGTGTTGTCCTGAACCAACTATAAAATCAACCTTCTCAAGACGTTTATGAATGGTATCTTTATTTTTAAGTCGGTATTCTAGAAAATATAAACTGTCTTTTTTCCAAAATGCTTTGTAAAAAAAATTGCCCACCTTGTCGTAAATTTCAGAATGTTTAAAGTTAGCAGCTGATTTGGTTTTTGTGGCATTGTCAAAGCTTTTTCCCATTCCTGTTTTAATGTAGGTGTTGTAAATATCCTGATGACATAATTTACACGTGTTAATACCAACGTATTTTGCAGAATCCGAATGATTTAAATACAAATAATCTGCTTTCTTTGAAGTGTCATTCTCTTTTGTTTCATTAGTATGTTGGCAAGAACTCAACACGAATCCTAACAAAATAATGATTGATTGAAATATTTGTTTCAGTAAATTCAAAAGATTAAAAATAAGGTTATTCAAAAGTACTATAACAATTTTAAAATGAAATAATTGTTGACAATCATCCAAAAAAGAGATTTATTAATGATTATTTAACGCCAATGTATACATTTTCAATAAGATAAATTGCTTTCTGCAATTAAATTCGTTACTTTTGCACCCTCAAAAAAAATAAATATGTCAGAAATCAGAAACATTGCCATTATTGCCCATGTCGATCACGGGAAAACAACATTAGTAGATAAAATTTTACACCAATGTAATTTATTCAGAGAAAATCAAGCTTCTGGAGAATTAATCCTTGATAACAATGACTTAGAGCGCGAACGTGGGATTACCATTTTAGCAAAAAATGTTTCTGTAATGTATAAGGGAACTAAAATTAACATTATTGACACACCTGGACATGCCGATTTTGGTGGTGAAGTTGAGCGTACTTTAAATATGGCTGATGGTGTAATTTTATTAGTTGATGCATTTGAAGGCCCTATGCCTCAAACGCGTTTTGTAACTCAAAAAGCAATCGCAGCTGGTAAAAAAGCTATTGTTGTTGTAAATAAAGTCGATAAACCAAACTGTCGTCCTGACGAAGTTCATGATCAAGTTTTTGATCTATTTTTTAATTTAGATGCTTCTGAAGATCAATTAAATTTTCCAACGGTATTTGGCTCAAGTAAAAACGGGTGGATGGGAGCTGATTATAAAACACCCACAACTGATGTTACTTATTTATTAGATACTATTTTAGAAAATATTCCAACAGCTCCTGAGCGTATTGGATCCTTACAAATACAAATTACATCCTTAGACTATTCATCTTTTATTGGTCGTATTGCCGTTGGTCGTGTATTCCGTGGAATCATCAAAGAAAACATGCCGGTGTCTGTTGTAAAACGTGATGGAAGAATTCAAAAATCTCGTATTAAAGAGTTATATGTTTTCGAAGGCTTAGGAAAAGTTAAAGTTACTGAAGTTCAAACTGGAGATATTTGTGCATTTACAGGAATTGAAGGATTTGAAATTGGTGATACCGTTGCAGATTTTGAAAATCCAGAAGCAATGCCAACTATGAAAATCGATGAACCAACGATGAGTATGTTGTTTACAATTAACAATTCGCCGTTTTTTGGTAAAGATGGTAAGTTTGTTACGTCTCGTCACTTACGTGATCGTTTATTTAAAGAATTAGAAAAAAACTTAGCAATGCGTGTTGAAGAAACGGCATCTCCTGATTCTTATTTAGTATTTGGACGTGGTATTTTGCATTTATCTGTTTTGATTGAAACCATGCGTCGTGAAGGATATGAATTACAATTAGGTCAGCCACAAGTTATTGTTAAAGAAATTGATGGTAAGAAATGTGAGCCAATTGAGGTTCTTTCAGTAGATGTCCCCCAAGAATCAGCATCAAAAGTTATTGATTTAGTAACGCAACGCAAAGGTAGTTTAATGCTAATGGAAGCGAAAGGCGATTTAACTCATATTGAATTCGAAATCCCTGCTCGTGGTATTATTGGTTTGCGTAACAATGTCTTAACAGCAACAGCAGGCGAAGCTATTATGGCGCATCGTTTTAAAGATTACGAACCTTGGAAAGGTCCAATTCCAAGCCGTATTGCTGGGGTATTAATCAGTAAGGATAAAGGTACCGCTGTGGCATATTCAATTGATAAATTACAGGATCGTGGTAAGTTTTTTGTAGGTGCTGGTGATGAAATTTATCCAGGAATGATTATCGGAGAACATATTCGTCCTGATGATTTAGTTGTAAATATTTGTACTGAAAAACAATTAACCAACATGCGTGCGTCTGGTACAGATGATAAAATGCGTATCGTTCCAAAAATTAATTTCAGTTTAGAAGAAGCGATGGAATACATTCAAGGTGATGAATATGTAGAGATTACACCAATTTTTATTCGTTTGCGTAAAATTTATTTAGATGAGAACGAGCGCAAGCGTTTTGGAAAACAATTAGTTTCATAAATAAATTTACAATTATGAAAGTATAATTAAAAAAGGCAAAGAATTCTTTGCCTTTTTTAATTAAAAATAGTTTGTTTTCTATTTTCAATTTTTAACTTTAAGCATATTATGAAACCAACATTTGATGAAATATATATGGAGCTTGCCGAAAAATTGGCATTACGCTCACATTGTGTAAAAGCACAAGTAGGTGCTGTTTTAACGAAAGATACTCGAATCGTATCTTTAGGCTATAATGGCCCGCCTGCAGGCACTCACAATTGCGATATAGAGTTTCCTGAAGAGGGTTGTCCGCGAGATAGTAAGGGGAGTTGTTCTTTAGCTTTACATGCCGAACAAAATGCCATTTTGTATGCCGTGAAAAATAATACGGCTATTGAAGGATCAACTTTGTACGTGACACTATCTCCGTGTATTGCTTGCGCGCGCGTTATTTACACGACAGGAATTAAAAGAGTATATTACAAACATAGCTATGCTGAATATAAAAAAATCCCAACGGATGAAGGGGTTGAATTTCTTCGCAAATTTGGTGTAGAGGTTGTTCATTATAAGTAACAATAAAATCTTAGATGTATGATAATCCGATTCTTTTTTAGTTTTATTATTTTATGTTTTCTGCAGATTGATTGCTATTCGCAAGAAAGCGCCAGTCCTCCAAAAAAAGAGCAGTCCTTGAAAAGTAAGCGAAAGCTTCGTAAAGCAGATAAAAAAAAGTGGAAGGAAGAACGTGCCACTCAACGTGCAGAAGAAAAAAATAGAGATGCGCATCACAAAAGGGTGCAAACTAAAGCTGTTTATAAACGAATGAAACAGAGTAGAGCAAAATCAAATTCCATTCGTGCTAATAAGCGTGACCCTTTTTATAAACGATGGTTTCAGAATAATCAAAAGCGAAAGCGCGTTCATATTACAAAAGAAAGAACGACATAAGTATTCTATCGAATGTTAATTTAAAACCACTTATCGTATTTTTGTAGCCACTTATTAAAAACAAACTTCCAATTGACGAACTTTGGATTCCAAAAGCACCATTTTTTATAAATTTGTGTTAATTAGTGTTAACTTTAGCAGGCTTTAACATAAAAAAATTGGAAAATAAGACGCGCAGTTTCAAATTATTACAAAAAACACCCATAAAAACTTGCAATAATAAGCTTTGATTTATATATTTATCCGCTAAAATACATTGAACTTTAATTTAAAATTATTTATATGTTAAGAAAAATTTACCTTTCAATCGTAATACTTTTTATTTCTGGTGCTGCTGTAGTGGCTCAAACCGCTGGTGCTATTAAGGTTTTACTAAAAGATAAAAGTAATGGAGAAGCAATTCCTTTCGCGAATGTAGTGGCCTACATGGGTGGAGTACAAGTAGCAGTTGGTACAACAGATATGGATGGCTATGCCATGATAAAGCCATTGAATCCTGGTAAATATTCAGTTAAATCGGCTTATGTTGGTTATGCTCCTCAAGAAATGAAGGATATAAATGTTGGAGAATCCAAAACAACCTATATCACCATTGCATTATCAGGTGGCGTAGAAACTGATGTTGTTGAAATTGTTGGTTATACAGAACCTTTAATTGATCCAGATACAAAATCAGGTGGTACGGTTACTCGTGAAGAATATCAAAATATGGCAACCAAGAATATCAATTCAGTTGCTGCAACCACAGCCGGTGTTTATCAAGCTGATGAAGGTGGTGCATTAAATGTAAGAGGTGGACGATCTAATAACACGACTTATTTTGTGGATGGTGTGAAAGTAATTGGAGGATTAGGTGTTCCTCAACAAGGCGTTGAACAAGTGAATGTTATTTTGGGAGGTTTGCCTGCTCAATATGGAGATGCTACTTCTGGAGTTGTATCTGTTACAACGCGTGGACCTCAAAGTAAATTTTTTGGTGGTGTAGAACTAATCTCTTCACAAATAACAGATAAATATGGCTACAACTCATTAGGTTTTTCAATAGGTGGACCAGTTTGGCAAAAGAAAGATTCTGCTGGTAATAAAACTCCAATCATTGGGTTTATTTTATCTGGACAAGGTTCTTATGAAAAAGATCCTAATCCTTCTTACAATAAATTGTATAAATTAAAAGATGAAAAATTAAAAGAAATTGAAACGACACCTTTAGTTGTTGCTCCTTCTGGTAAAGGATTTAATCCAGCTTTATATTATGTAACAAATAGTGATTTTGATAGAGTGAGCGCTCGTCAAAATGTGGCTTCAAGAGGCATTCAGTTGAATGGTAAGTTGGATTTTAAAATTACGCCAAATACAAACTTAACTTTGGGTGGTGCTTTTGATTATGGAAACAAACACAGTTTTGAATATGGGTATTCTTTATATAACCCACAAAATAACCCGCAAGTAATCTCAACGACGTATCGTTTTTACGGAAACGTTCGTCAAAAATTTGGAACTGCTCAAACAGGGGCTGAAAAAGAGAAAACGCAATCTGTAATTTCAAATGCCTATTTTACATTTTTGGCTTCTTACGAAAGATCCAAACAAAAAACGCAAGATGATTCTCATAAAGATAAAATTTTTAATTATGGTTATATTGGTAAATTTAACTTAACCGTTGATACTGGGATTTCTAATTATACGAATATTTATGCTGGAACATCAAAGTCTTATTGGCAATACCAAGGTCGTTCATTCAGCCCTGTAACATTTGAGAGAAGTGAAGTAAATGCAACAGCCGCTAATTACACTTCCCAAGTATTTGATTATTATGGAAGTTTACCAACCATTCAAAATGTTCAAAGTAATTATGGATTCATTAATGGAGATAGACCAGCAGGAATCTATGGTTTGTTCGCTGCTACAGGACGTCAGTATAATAACTATGGAATTAGGGATAACTCCCAACTTCGTTTTACCTCCAATTTCTCCGCTGATATTAAAAATCATGCCTTGATGGTTGGTGTAGAATATGATCAAAGAAATATGACTGGATATGATGTGTATCCAATTGGATTGTGGGAAAGAATGCGTCAAATCACGAATACACATTTAACGACTTTAGATACAAAAAACAGTATTTTAGTTCCTGAATTAAGTGGTTCTGAAAATTTTTATTATTCAAATTACGTTTATAATTCTGCTTCTCAAAGCCAGTTTGACAAATCAATCAGAGAGCAAATGGGCTTAGCTGCTAATAATCAATCCTTCATTAATACAGATGCCTTAAATCCTGATGATTTAAAATTAAGTATGTTTAGCGCCTCTGATTTATTAAACAAAGGAGTTGGTAGTTTAGTAGATTATTGGGGTTACGATTACTTGGGTAATAAAGACAATAACAATACTTCATTTGATCGTTTTTTAAACAAAAGAGACGACAAAGGAAATCAAACATTAAATGTTGGTGGATTTAAACCAATTTATGTGGCAGGATATATTCAGGATAAATTTGATTATAAAGACATTAAGTTTAACGTGGGTGTTCGTATTGATCGTTTTGATGCCAATCAAAAAGTTTTAAAAGATAGGTATTTATTTCATGAAGCATACACAGCTGGCGAAAAAGCGGAAGGAAAGCCTGACAACATCAAAGATGATTTTGTAGTATACGTAGATGACATTAAGAGTACTTCACCAAAAATAACCGGCTATAGAGATGGAAAAACTTGGTATAATTCTGAAGGTAAAGAAATTAGTGATCCGAATGCTTTAGCAGTTGACGGTAAAGTAACACCTTGGTTGAAAGACGTTGATTTCGCTACAAATAATGCGTTTAGCGTTAATTCATTTACGGATTATAAGCCACAAATTAATATCATGCCTCGTGTGGCTTTTTCGTTCCCAATATCTGATGTGGCTGGTTTCTTTGCTCACTATGATGTTCTAACTCAACGTCCTTCCAATGGAGGATTTGGGGACATCAATATGCGTTTTGATCCAAAAGACTATTATTTCATCGGCTCTACGTCTAGTTTACCTTTTTTAACTAACTCTAATTTATTGCCAGAAAGGACAATTGATTATGAATTAGGATATAATCAAGTATTAAACGAAAAGAAAAATGCTGTATTAAAAGTGACGACTTTTTATCGCGAATTAAGAAATCAAGTGACCGTTGTAAACGTAAATCAGGCTTATCCAAAATCATACACAACGTATGCCAATCAAGATTTTGGAACTGTAAAAGGGTTATCTCTAGAATTTCAAATGCGTAGAACAAAAGGATTACAATTTGATGCAAATTATACATTACAATTTGCAGAAGGTTCTGGTTCTGGTCCAAATTCTGGCGCAAATCTTGCAAACTCAGGTCAACCAAATTTAAGAGTAACATTGCCTTTAGACTATGACCAAAGACATAACATGGTATTTACTTTAGATTATCGTTTTGGCGAAGGAAAAGATTATAAAGGCCCACATTTTAATAGAAACAAAAAAGGAACACAACAAACGGTGCAAATATTCCAAAACATGGGAGCTAACTTAAGTTTTCTAGTTGGTTCTGGAACACCATACACACGTTACCAATCTGCAACTTCTGTAGGTGGTAGAACATCAATTTTAGGGTCCTTAAATGGTTCAAATAAACCTTGGCAATCCCGTGCAAATCTACGTATAGATAAGGATGTAGAATTAACTTGGGGCAAGAAAGAAGGTGATAAAAAGAAAACCGCTGCTTTGAATATTTATTTACAAGTATTGAATTTGTTAAACACGAAAAATATTCAAAGTGTATATAATTATACCGGTAATGCTGATGATGATGGGTATTTAAATACAGGCATAGGTCAGCAAGCAGCAAATAGTAACGTGAGCCCGCAAGGTTTTCAAGATCAATATGCTATTTATTTAAATAATCCAGGTAATTATTCACGCCCACGTACCATCAGAATTGGTGTAATGTTAGATTTCTAATCCATAAAATATTCTATTATGCAAAAAATAAACAAAATAAACAGAAACCTATTAATAGTGGCTACAGCCCTAAGCGCTTTTTCTGTTAACGCAAGACAAAAAGAAGGAAATGTTTTTAGAACTTCTGAAGTGAGTCGTGTCATGGCAGGTTGTTCAGCACCTCAGTCTTCGGCTGAGTTAGCGGTGAATAACGTAAGAACAATTATTTATTCAGGTTCCGACATGTGGTGGGATTTATTTGGAACTGGAAGTGCATATTATGTTATACCAAAGGTAGAGGAAAAGTCCAAATGGGTTTCTTCAACTTTTGCTGGTAACGTGTGGTTTGGTGGTTTAGATGTTGGTGGCCAATTAAAAGTGGCAGCCCAAACCTACAGACAAGATGGAATTGATTTTTGGACTGGTCCATTAAGTACAGTTGACGCAACTGTAAATAGTGATGTATGTCAGAAATATGATAAGATTTTTAAAATAACACGTTCAGAAGTGGACGCATTTGTTTTATCTGGTGGTTCTGTTACAAGTAACATTAAAAACTGGCCAGGAAATGGAGACTTATCTTTAAATCAAGATCCATATTTAGCTCCTTGGGTAGATAAATATGGTGTTGCTGGTGGAGATGGTGTTTATGAACCAGAGCAAGGTGATTATCCTTATTACGATGTTTATAATAATGCAGGTAAAGATAATTTAGGAGTTTGTAAGGCTCGTGTATTTGGAGATGAAACACTTTGGTGGGTTTATAATGATAAAGGAGATATTCATCAAGCTACTGGCGGTATTGCCATCGGATTAGAAGTAAGAGCGCAAGCCTTTGCCTTCAAGACTACAGATGATATTAATAATATGACTTTCTATAGTTATCAAATTATTAATCGTTCTTCGTTTAAATTGACAGATGCATACATGACAGTATTTGTTGATGCCGATTTAGGTCAATACAAAGATGATTATATTGGTTGTGATGTTAAAAGAGGTTTAGGTTATATTTATAATGGTGATTCTTATGATGAAACTGGAAGTGGTGCAAATGGCTATTTGGATTACATTCCTTCTTTCGGTTGTGATTTTTTTCAAGGACCAATTAATACAACAAATGGCATCGATGATAACACTAACGGATTTGTTGATGAAGCTGGAGAACAGATGGGAATGAGTAAGTTTTTCTATTTTAATAACAGTTTACCTGGATTTAATCCTCAAACTACTGATCCTCAAAATGCTGTACAAACGTATCAGTACATGTCAGGTTTTTGGAAAGATGGAACGCCTTTTACATGTGATGCAGCTAGTGGTTACGGAGGCTCTATCCCAACAGGTTTTTTATTCCCTGGAAACACTTATTCTGCTAGTCCTTGTGGACCTGCTACATGGGAAGAAAGCACCTTGCCTGGAGACAGACGTTTTTTACAATCATCAGGTCCTTTTGAGTTAGAAGCTGGAGCTGTTAATTATGTGACGTATGGTATGCCATGGGCCAAAGCAACGGCACCAAATTCTCCTAAATCTGCGATTCCATTGTTAAAAATAGCTGATGATAAAGCACAATCTTTATTTGACAATTGCTTTAAAGTTTTAAGTGGTCCTGAGGCTCCTGACATGACTATTCAAGAGTTAGATAATGAGTTGATTTTGTATTTTGCTAATAAACCATCTTCTAATAACTATTTAAATCAATACAAAGAGTTAGATGTGTCTATTATTGTTGATACTGTAACATTGATTTCAAGCGGTGGTGCACCAACCCCATTATTTAAAAATGTTGACAGGTATTATCGTTTTGAAGGATTTAAAGTCTATCAATTACGCAATGATGGTGTAACTCAGGAAGATCTAACAGATTTAGCGAAGGCCAAATTAGTTTTTAGTTGCGATGTAAATAACGGCATTAAAAGATTGATTAATTATGAGTACGATCCAACAAGTGCTGGGGATCGCGCTATTGTAAAAGCAGAAGGAACGGATAATGGTCTTTCTTCAACGTTTCACTTTACAAAGGATGAATTCTCGACTTCAAGTGATAAAAAAGTAATTAATAACAAAACTTATTACTTCTTAACTGTTGCATACGCATACAACCAATATGCCCAGTATAAAGAAGATGTTCCTTGGTCTGGATTAAATTCAGCATGTTATTTAGGACAAAAGAAAACGTATTTAGAAGGTCGAAAATCTAAAAAAGCATACGGCATACCTCATATACCAGATCCTGAAAAAGGCGGTTCTGTTTCGAATTCTTATTATGGTTATGGCCCAAAGATTACAAGATATGAAGGGCATGGAAATGGTGGAAACATTGTTGATTTTACCGACTCAACAATGAATCAAGTTGTTAGTAATGGAGGAAGAACTGATGTTATAACTTATGCTAATGGAAAAGGTCCAATTAATATTAAAGTGGTAGATCCTTTAAATGTGCCTAATGCTGAATTTACAGTTAGTTTTATTAAAAAGAATTATTATAAAGATGAGGCTGCGGCATTAGCAAACGCTTGTGTTTATAATATTAACGATAAGGTTTCTATCAAAAGTACTAAGTTCGGTTCAATCGCAGGTGATAGTGTAACTTGGATATTAAAAGATGTTACTAATAATAAAGAATATAAACCTTGCAAGTCTATTAGAGTTGGTGAGGAGTTCTATTTCAGTGAAATTGGCCTTTCAGTTAAGATTGGTCAAGTAACGGATGTTGCTGGTGTTTCTTCGCCAACAAATACGTTAACAGATAGAATTGTTCAAAATGGAGATTTCTTAGAAGGAACAATTAGTTTCTCGGATCCAACCAAAATTTGGTTAACAGGTGTTCCTGATCGAGATGGAACGGATGGTAATAACTGGATTCGTTCAGGGTCTTATTCTAGTTCTACAGATGCGAATCAAAATGATTATAGTTTTTCAGCAGGGAATTTCTTAGATCCAAATCAATTATTTGAGGGCGTTTTAGGAGGAACTTGGGCCCCTTATTGTTTAACAGCTCCTTATAAAGTTGCCACACTCCCGAATACTGCAACAAACGGAGCACCAGGATATGGTAGTATGTATTCTTCAGGGGCTTTAAATACACCTTTTGATCTAAGAAATTTATCAAGTGTGGATATTGTTTTTACTTCTGATAAGAGTAAGTGGACTCGTGCTTTGGTTATTGAACAATGTGACGAAGTTGCTGCAAATCCAACAGGAGCAAAGAAATTTGATTTAAGAAGAGCAAGATCAGTTGATAAACAAGGTGTTGCTTGGGGTAATCCAGGTTGTAATCAAGAAGAAGCAGTGGCGCCTTCTGATACCTTTAATTACGGTTGTAGTTGGTTTCCTGGTTACGCAGTTAATATTGAAACGGGTGAGCGTTTAAATATTGCTTTCGGTGAAGATTCTTACCAAGGCGCAAATAATGGAAGAGATATGATGTGGAATCCAACAAAAACCTCCACTGAAACAGGTTATCGTTATGCGTTTGGAGGAAGACATTATATCTATGTATTTGGTCATAGTAGAAGTGATTCAAAATACAATGCAGCTTCAGGTTTAAATGGCCAATTAATAGGAGCTGGTCCCTATTCAAAATACAGAGATTTATTTAATGAGTATAAAAAGGCAGCACCTTCTACAGGAGCTCAAGCTGATGTTTATATGAAAAACATTTGGTCTGATGCTATGTGGGTTAATATTCCTTTATTAACTGATAATAGATTTGCGTTTACAAATCCTGCAAACATGCCTTGTGATGCTAAAGTTAGATTAAGAGTTAAGAAATCATATAAACGTGGCCTATCTGGGTCTTATTTTGATGCTCTATCAGTATTTTCTTCTGGAGTAGCAGCCTGTCCTACTATGCCTTCAGTTGTTCAATATTCAAATTTATCAACAGATACTGTTTTGGCAGCTAAAAACAATAATTTTGGTTTATATGGATTTAATACAGCAGATATTTTTACAGATATCAATAATTCAAATCAAGCTAAGTCTGCTTTAGATTTAATTAATGTTGTTCCAAATCCTTATTATGCCTATTCAACGTATGAAAAAAATAGGTTAGAGAATGTTGTCCGCATAACTAATCTGCCTAATAAGTGTAAGATTAAAATCTTCACCATGAATGGAACACTGGTAAGAACCTTTGATAGAGATGTTACTGGACAGGAAGAGATTAATGTGTCCACCTCTGAGTATGTGCATTCAAAACGATCTCCTTTCCAAGATTGGGACATTAAAAACCAAAGCGGTATTCCAGTATCAAGTGGATTGTATATTATTCATATTGACGTACCGGGTGTTGGCGAAAAGATTTTAAAATGGTTTGGTGTTATGCGCCCATTAGATTTACAAAGCTATTAAGCATTAATATTAATTAAATACGAATTATGAAGTCAATAAAACATATAGCATTAACCTTAACGTTAACTGGTTCAATTCTAATCACAAGTAATCAAGTCCTTGCAGGTAATCCTGAAAGAGCTGGTCAAGCTGGAGCTTCCCAATTATTAATTAATCCTTATGCTCGTTCTGCAGGTTGGGCTGGAGCAAATTCCTCTCGTACTCGTGGATTAGAATCGCAGTACACCAATGTTGCTGGATTAGCCTTTACGCGTAAAACAGAGATTATGTTTATGCGTTCTGCTTGGTTAGTAGGATCTGGTATAAATATCAATACATTTGGTTTATCACAGAGAGTTGGAGAAACTGGAGCTCTTGGTATTGGTATCATGTCTATCAATGCAGGGAAAATTGAGAGAACAACTGAGGATCAACCAGAAGGTGGATTAGGAACATTTACGCCACGTTTTACCAACATTGCTCTTTCTTATGCAAAAGGATTTTCAGATAATATTTATGGGGGGATTACTTTACGTGTACTATCAGAAGGAATTGATAATGTGAAGGCGCAAGGTGTTTCTTTAGATGCAGGCATTCAATACCACACTGGAAAATACGACCAAGTCCATTTAGGAGTTTCATTGAAAAATTGGGGGCCAAAAATGCAATATAAAGGCGATGGTTTATCTATTCAAAATACGGTAACGAATGCTTACGGTAACCAATACCAAATGACTTCAAGTAGTAAATCTGCCGCATTTGATTTGCCGGCTTTGCTTAATATTGGTGCAGCCTATGATTTTTATTTAACTAAAGATACGACAGGTCTTTTAAAAACACATCGTTTAACTGTAGCAGGAAATTTCACTTCTAATTCATTTACAAAAGACAACCTATTAATTGGTGTTGAATATGGTTGGAAAGAATTTATTATGGTTCGTGGTGGAATGGTTATGGAGCAAGGTATTATTAAGGGTGATGCTGAAAGAACAACTGCTTTTACTGGCCCTTCTTGTGGTATAACTTTTGAAGTGCCTATCGGCGAAAAAAAATCAACTTTTGGTGTTGATTATTCTTATCGATTTACAAATCCATTTGGTGGAGTTCACTCCTTTGGTGCAAGAATTAACTTTTAAAAACAAAACCTAAATCATACAATTTTTAGAGTCCCGAAGAAATTCGGGATTCTTTTATTTTAAGAATACACAAACACATGGCTACAATTGCATATTATACAGAAGAAGGGTTGAAGAAACTGAAAGACGAATTACACCATCTTAAAACAGTAGAGCGAAAAATGATTATAAAAGCCATTGCTGATGCTCGCGATAAGGGAGATTTATCAGAGAATGCAGAATATGACGCTGCAAAAAATGATCAAGGGCTGCTAGAGATTAAAATTGGAAAGTTAGAAGAAATTGTGGCTAATGCTAGAATTGTTGATAGTTCACAATTAGATGTAAATAAAGTGAGTATTTTAACAACCGTTAAAATTAAAAATTTGAAAAACAACATGGAAATGAAGTATACCATTGTTGCTGAAAATGAAGCTGATTTAAAATCTGGTAAAATCTCGATTGATTCTCCTATAGGAAAAGCTTTGGTTGGTAAAAAAGTTGGAGAAAACGTAGACGTTACTGTTCCTGCAGGTATAATTCCATTTCAAATCTTAGAGATTAGTTTATAAGTTAATAATGCCAAGTATTTTCACGAAAATAATTAATGGAGAAATCCCTTGCTATAAAATTGATGAGGATGAAAATTACCTCGCCTTTCTAGACGTTTTTCCTTTAAAAAAAGGCCATGCGCTCGTTGTTCCTAAAAAAGAAATTGATTATATTTTTGATTTAGATTCAGAAACGTACCAGGGGTTGATGGAATTTTCCAAAAAAATAGCTAAGGCAATAAAAGTTGCATACCCTTGCAATAAAATCGGCATGGCAGTAATTGGACTAGAAGTTCCGCATGCTCACATTCATCTTGTGCCAATAAACACAATGAATGACATGAATTTCGCTAACGATAAATTAACATACTCAAAAGAAGAATTTATCGAATGTGCTGAAAATATAAAACGTCAACTTTAGCTATTTATTATTTTCAATTCATGTTTATTTGTCATTTTTAGCTTATCATAATAGCTAAAAAAACATATATTTGCATCCAAAAATTATTTCCTTATCATGGATAAAAAATCACTCATAGGCCTTGGTCTAATTGCCGTTATTTTAATTACTTGGTTAGCATTAGCTGGACCAAATAAAGAACAAATTGCTCGTAATAAATTCATTAAAGACTCTGTTGAATTAGCTGAAAAATCAGCTCTTGAAGCAGAAAAATTACTAACTGAAGTTTCGACAAAAAGAACACAAGATTCAATTTCTCAGGCTGTAGCTCAATTATCTGATTCTGCAAAACTAGTAATTGCTAGTCAGAAGTATAAAGATTTTTCAGTTTCTGCAAATGGAACTAAAGAAGTGGTGACCATGGAAAACGAAAACATCAAAGTGTTTATTTCCACAAAAGGAGCTGTTGTCGAAAAAGTTGAATTAAAAAAATACAATCGCTATGGACAGAAAACACCTTTGATTTTATTTGATAAAGATTCTACTTTTCAGCAAATTACATTTGATGCTTATTCAACCATGAAGTTGAGCACGGACAGTTTCTATTTTAAAACATCAGAAAAGTCGATTGTTGTAAATGGTAAAGAAACTAAATCAATGACTTTAAAGCTAGAAACATCAAATCCAGGAGCTTATATGGAGTATGTTTATACCTTAAAGGGAAATGATTACATGCTTGATTATGATGTGAATTTTGTAGGCATGCAAACTATTATTTCTAACAAGGCCAATGGAGTGAAAATGCACTGGGCTCAAAGTATGCCATCACAAGAAAAAGACATTAAAAAAGAACGTGAAACAGCAACTGTTTATTATAACCAAGCGGTTGAAGGTGTAGATAATATCAATGCAAGGAAAAATGAGGAGGTTTTATTAAACGAACAAAACATTAAGTGGGTAAGTTTTAAGCAACATTTCTTCAATTCAACATTAATTGCTGATACTGAATTTAGTAAAGAAGAAAGTTTCGTGAAAACGAATGAAAATCCTGAATCTAAAAATATTGTAAAACGCATTGAAGCTCAATTAACGATCCCTTACAAACACACTGCGAATGAACGATTTGGAATGGTATTTTATTTTGGACCAACACATTATTATACTTTAAAAGAGTATAATTTAGATTTAGATCAAATGATTCCAACTGGATTTAGTGTGTTTAGTTACATTAATAAATGGATGGTTATTCCTTTATTGAATAGTATGCCAACTATCAATACTGGCATTATGATTTTATTATTGACGTTAATTCTTAAAACTCTTTTATTTCCAATTGCCTATAAAACATACATGAGTAGCTCAAAGATGCGTGTTTTAAAGCCAGAGATTGATGCATTGAATGAGAAATTTAAAGACAATGCTGACCCAATGAAAAAACAGCAAGAATCCATGGCGTTGTACAGAAGAGCTGGTGCAAATCCGCTTTCAGGATGTTTACCCATGTTATTACAATTCCCGATTTTAATTGCATTATTTGCGTTTTTTCCTGCATCAATTGAAATGCGTCAGAAAGCCTTTTTATGGACCGATGATTTATCGACATACGATTCTGTTTACAATTTTGGTTTTAATGTATGGGGCTACGGAGATCATGTGAGTTTATTTGCCTTACTCATGTTTGTTTCAACAATTGTTTATACTTGGATGAACAGTAGCATGTTGCAACCACAACAAACACAAATGCCAGGCATGAAGTATATGATGTATTTAATGCCAGTGATTTTTTTAGCAGTGATGAATAGTTATGCAGCTGGTTTAAGTTGGTATTATTTTCTAGCCAATGTTATTACTTTTCTTCAAACATTTGCCATGAAAAAAATGGTTGATGATGGAAAAATAAGAGAGAAGCTTTTAGCAAATATGAAGAAGCCGGAAAAGAAATCTGGTTTTCAGGCAAAACTAGAGGAAATGGCGAAGCAAAGACAAATTCCAAATAAAAAATAAATCAAAAAAAGACCTTGAATTTTCAAGGTCTTTTTTATTGTTATTCAATTAATTAAAAATAAATTTATTTTTCGGCAACGTAATTTAATTTAGCCTTTTCAGCTTTAAACCAATCAATTAATAATTGTTTTTGAGCGTCTGTTAATTTTGCCTCAGGATGCATCCAAGTATAAGAATTCATTGGCATTTCGCCTTCTTCAATCATCTCAACACATTCTTCTAATTTATGATCTTTTCGTTTTGTGGTATACGTTTGCCAAATAGAGAAGTTTAAATGCTCCGAACCTTCATTAATGTGATGTTTTATCCACCAAGACAAAGGCGCAACATTCGTATACCAAGGATAGGTTGGTTGATTGGAATGACAATCATAACAGGCATTTTTTAAAACGGAAGAAACTTCAGGATTAGTTTGAGTAACGGCCATAAAATCAGTTTGTTCATTGACAGGAATGATTGTTTTATTAATTCTAAAAACTTGTATCAAACAAAAAATGACTAGTAATACCACGCTAATTCTCTTTAAGGTAAATTTTGCTTTCATAGTGTTTAATTTTTAAAGGAATATCAGAAATTTAATAATCTGATAGTATTATGCTAAGTTAGTAAATCTATTTCTAAAATGGTTTTTTATTATATTTGAACTATGATAAAATTAATTATACCATCAGCCTTATTTTTTTTCTACAGTTTAAGTGTAGTTGCACAACAAAAAAATGCAATAACGATTACTTCATATAATTGCGAAAATTTTTTTGATACAAAGGATGATCCAAATACAAAGGATGAAGATTTTTTGCCTGAAGCACCGGCCAAATGGGATGAAACGAAGTATAATAACAAACTGCAAAAAGTCGCTCAAGTATTAGACTCAACAGTAGCTGGCGATGGATTGCCGGCTATCGCTGGTTTGATAGAAGTTGAAAACAAAGAAGTGTTGGAAGATTTAGTTTCAAAAACGCAATTTAATAAAAAGAAATATGCTGTGCTTTGCACAACTGGTGCAGATGAAAGAAGCATTGATGTTGGATTAATTTACGATACAGATATTTTTTCATTAATTACTTCAGAAGAATTAAATGCCACCAATTCAGCATTAGGGGATTATAAAACGCGTAATATTTTAATGGCTAGCCTTAAGGCAAAAAATGGAGATTTGATTTATGTTTTTGTTAACCACTGGCCGAGCAGAAGAACAGGTGAAACCGAAAGTGAGCCACGTAGAATTTTCGCAGCCCAAGTTCTTAGAAATAAAATTGATGAGTTGCAAAAAAAAGATGCTAAGGCAAAAATAATTGTTATGGGAGACTTTAACGATCATCCAGACAATACTAGTGTTTTGAATACATTAAAAGCAAACGATAAGCCTCAATCAAAATCAGATTTATACAATGCTTATTATACATTAGATAAAGAGAAACAAGGAACGCATTTTTATAATAATGAATGGCGCTGTTTGGATCAAATCATGGTTTCGCAAGGATTTATTAAATCAAAAAAAGGATATAAGTTTAATACTAAAAATGCATTTATATTGAGAAAAGATTTTGTTTTATTTAAGAATAAAAAAACGGGCGAAGAAAGACCAAATAGAACATACGGTTCGGAAAACAAATATTACAATGGTTACAGCGATCATTTAGCAGTTTATATTACCTTAGATTAGATTTTTTTTACACGTTCGTTCGTGTTTAATAAACATTTTACTATTTTTATTTTAAACAATACACTATGAAGTACGAAGCAATCAACAACAAACTATTTATAGACAATAGAGCAAATTACATTAAACATTTAAAACCAAATTCATTGGCTTTATTTGTAAGTAACGATTTATTGCCAACCAATGCAGATGGTTCGTTTGGGTTTGTTCAAAACAGTGATTTGTTTTATTTATCAGGGATTGATCAAGAAGATTCCATCTTACTTATTTTTCCTGATGTAAAAGATGGAAAGCATAAAGAAGTTTTGTTTTTAAAAGAAACAAGCGAATTAATTGCTATTTGGGAAGGCGCTAAACTTAATAAATCACAAGCAACAGCAGTCAGTGGTATTGATCATATTTATTGGATTTCCGAATTTGATAAAGTATTTAAATCATTGGTTTTTCAGGCAGAACATATTTATTTAAATAGCAACGAGCATACGCGTCGTTATATTGATATGGAAACAGCAGAGATGCGATTTAATTCTAAAATTAAAGCACAATGCCCATTACACACCATTCAGCGTTCGGCACCAATCATGCACCGCATCCGTTCTGTAAAGCATCCAATCGAAATTGAATTGATGCAACATGCTTGTGATATTACAGAAAAAGGAGTGAGACGATTATTAAATTTTATAAAGACTGGTGTCACTGAATATGAAATTGAAGCAGAATTAATTCATGAATTTGTAAGAAATAAAAGTAGAGGTTTTGCTTACGGCCCAATTATTGCAAGTGGAGCAAGTGCCTGTGTATTACATTATGTAGAAAACAATAGAGTGTGCAAAGACGGCGATGTTATTTTATTAGATGTAGCCGCTGAATATGCTAATTATGCAAGCGATTTAACACGTTGTTTGCCCGTAAACGGAAAATTTACAACGCGTCAGAAAGAAGTTTATAATGCGGTGTTGCGTGTAATGAAATCGGCAACGTCCATGTTGAAAGCAGGAAATACATTTGAAAAATATAATGCTTCCGTCGGCGATTTGATGACAGAAGAATTATTGAAATTAGGATTATTGAAAACAGACGATGTCAAAAATCAGAATCCAAATTGGCCTGCATATAAAAAATATTTCATGCATGGTACATCCCATTTTATTGGATTAGATGTGCATGATGTTGGTTTATTTTACGAGCCAATGCAAATTGGTAATGCGTTTACCGTTGAGCCTGGAATATATATACCAGAAGAGGGGTTAGGCATTCGTTTAGAAAATAATATTGTTATTACCAAAGATGGAAATAATGATTTGATGAAAAATATTCCTCTAGAAGCGGATGAAATTGAATCGTTAATGAATTAGAACTAATTTATTTTTTCTTTTTTTCTTCATTCCATGTTTTGTATTCATTTTGCTGAGTTGGTTGATACGCTGGCACTCGGCGAAGTGGCTCACATGGTTTTAGAGTGGCATAACAATCTGCAGGCAGTTGTTGATACAAGGCTGTTCCTTTTGTTTTCCATTCAATCATCGCATCACTAACATCTTTAATCACTTTTGCAGGATTTCCAACCACAACTTTTCTATCTTCAATAATGGTTTCTCCTGGCACAAAACACAAGGCGCCAATGATGCAATTATCACCAATCACAACATTATCCATTACCACAGAATTCATTCCAATTAAACAATTTTCTCCAATTGTTCCTCCATGAATAATGGCTCCGTGACCAATATGCGCTCCTTTTTTTAATAAAACAGTTGTTCCTGGAAACATATGTATGGTGCAGTTTTCTTGAACATTACAACCATCCTCAATAATTATTTTTCCCCAATCACCTCGAATGGCTGCACCCGGACCAATATAAACGTTTTTACCAATAATCACATGTCCTGTAACGGTTGCGTTTGGATGTACAAAAGAAGAATTATCAATAACTGGTTTATAACCGTTGAACTCAAAAATGTTTGCCATATTTATTTTATTTCAAATGTTTTTTTTATATATGGCAAAGAAACACCATGTTCCATTTTACAAGTCTCTAACGCATTACTCCTGGATGTTTCCTTTATTGAATAACTATCTTTTCCGATAACTGTTCCTGCATTCATATCCGTTGAAGTAATTTCGCAGGTATATTTTCTTTTACACGAAAAACATAAAAAGAAAATGCTAAGTATTAAAAGATTTTTTTTCATATTATAAATTTACAAATTTAAACTTAGGTATTGAATTAAATCAGAGTTTAAAAGTGTTCTCTTTATTCGTATTTTTTAAAACTCACTCTTTAAATGAAATTTAATTTCAGGAAATTTAGTTTGTGCCATTTCTAAAAGCCACGCAGATTCAGCTAAAAACACTAAACGATTTTCTTTGTCGTAGGCAATGTGATTTGCTTTATCAATTAAAAATTCATCTAATTTTTTCTTGTCGTTGCATTCTATCCAAAGGGCTTTGTATAAACTGATAGAATCGTAACCACACGATGCATTGTATTCGCTTTTTAAACGATGTTGAATAACTTCAAATTGCAAGGCTCCAACTGTTCCAACCACTTTTCGTCCATCTGCTTTTTTAGTAAATAATTGTGCAACACCTTCGTCCGTTAATTGCTCTAAACCCTTTTGAAGTTGTTTAGTTTTCATTGGATCAAGGTTGGTAACGTATTTAAATAACTCAGGCGAGAAACTTGGAATACCTCTAAAATTAAATTTCGGACCTTCAGTAAGCGTATCCCCAATTTTAAAATTTCCAGCATCGTACAAACCAATCACATCGCCAGGAAATGATTCATCAATGATTGATTTTTGTTGAGCCATAAAGGCTGTTGGATTACTAAAACGCATGTCTTTATTTTCGCGCACATTATAGTAATATTTATTCCTTTCAAATTTGCCGGATACAATTCTTAAAAAAGCAATTCTATCTCTGTGCTTAGGATCTAAGTTGGCATGAATTTTAAAAATGAATCCACTAAATTTTGATGCATCAGATTTTATTTCTCCCGCTACATCTGTATCTCTGCCTTGCGGTGTTGGTGCAATTTCAACAAAGCAATCTAACAATTCTTTGATACCAAAATTATTTACAGCACTTCCAAAAAATACTGGACTAATTTTTGCTTTTAAATATTCTTCTTTGTCAAAATCATCATACACACCATCAATTAATTCGATGTCGGTGCGAAGTTGTTTGGCGTAATCTTCGGTAATGTATGTTTCAATTTTTGAATCTTGAATATCTTCAATAACAATATTTTCCTCAACCGTGGTTTTACTATCTCCTTGAAAAAGTGATAATTTTTTTTCGTATAGATTATAAACTCCCTTAAATGTTTTACCAATGCCAATTGGCCATGTTAATGGACGAACTCTGATTTTTAATTCTTTTTCAATTTCATCTAATAGGTCAAATGCATTTTGTCCTTCACGATCCATTTTATTGACGAATACAATTACAGGGGTGTTTCGCATGCGACACACTTCTAATAATTTTCGTGTTTGTGGTTCAACGCCCTTCACACAATCAATCACCATAATTACGCTGTCTACTGCCGATAATGTTCTGTAAGTGTCTTCAGCAAAATCTTCGTGACCAGGTGTATCTAATATATTAACTTTAAAATTACGGTAATCAAAAGCCATCACCGAGGTAGAAACAGAAATACCACGTTGCTTTTCAATTTCCATGAAATCGGATGTGGTTGCTTTTTTTATTTTATTTGACTTTACAGCACCTGCCGATTGAATAGCCCCACCAAACAATAATAGTTTTTCAGTTAAAGTCGTTTTACCTGCATCAGGATGGGCAATAATGGCAAATGTTTTACGTCTATTTAATTCTTCTAAAAAAGTCATTGAATGTTTAATTAAGGCAGTAAAGATAATAAAAATGATAGGTTCTAGTAGCTTTAGTTTTAGATTTTAGGTATCGCATACCTTATTTAAGGTATGTAATAATTTACTGTAAAATTGTAAATTTATTACCTTATTTATGACAACCCTCGACCAATTAAAACTAGGACAAACAGCCGTTGTGCAAGAATTTACCGATGATTTTTTATCATTGAAATTCATTGAAATGGGTTGCCTACCAAGTGAGGTTGTAAAATTAGTCAATATTGCTCCTTTTGGAGACCCTATTGCTATTGAAGTTTCGGGATACGTATTAAGTTTAAGAAAAGAAGAAGCGTCAACTGTTATTGTAACGCTTTTAAATGATGTGGTATTAAACAAAACAAATTGAGCACCCAAAAAACGACATATCACATTGCATTAGTTGGAAATCCGAACAGCGGAAAATCAACCTTGTTTAATTCGCTCACGGGTTTAACTCAAAAAACGGGAAATTATGCGGGAGTTACGGTTGAGAAGCACGAAGGAAAATTTGAACACAAAGGAACTTCTTTTTCTTTAACAGATTTGCCGGGGACCTATAGTTTATTTCCAAAATCAATAGATGAAGAAGTTGCTTGTAAAACAATCCTAAGTAACGCTTCAGATAAATTAGATATGATTGTGATAGTTGCTGATGCAACAAACATAAAGCGTCACTTATTGCTTGCGACACAATTAATTGATTTAAAAATTCCTTGTGTGTTGGCTTTGAATATGATTGATGAGGCAGAAAAACAAAACATTACGATTTACAAAAAAGAATTAGAAAATTTATTAGGTATTTCTGTTGTGTTTGTTAACTCACGAAAAAAAGTGGGTTTAGAAGAACTTAAAAATGAAATTTTAAAAGCAAAAGTATCTGATTCTATTTTTTATAATTTCGAAAAACAAGCAAAAGCATTTCCTGCGTTAAAAAGTTATAAGGAACTCATCGATTTGCAATTTACATGCGATGCTGATGAATCTAAACTTATTAAACAATTTGAGAAAGAGGATAACATCAGTCGTTTTTATAAATTAAATTACATCATTGCCAAGTGTGTTAAAAAGCCAGAGCAGTTAAATAAAAGCGTCTCTCAAAAAATAGACACTTTTTTTACGCATAAATTTTTTGGATTTTTGTTTTTCTTTTTAATCTTATTTATTGTTTTTCAGTTTGTGTTTTTTATAGCAGATTTGCCAATGACATGGATTGAAGAATCTTTCGCTTCATTTATGAACTATACAGCAAATGCTTTACCACCTGGCGAGTTAAACGATTTAATCGTCAATGGTGTATTAGCGGGCATTAGTGGTATTGTAGTTTTTGTACCACAAATCGCCTTATTATTTTTCTTCATTACTGTTTTAGAGGATACTGGCTACATGGCAAGAGCAAGTTTTATTTTAGATAAAGTCATGCAAAAATTTGGATTAAATGGTAAGTCTGTTATTCCCATGATTAGTAGTGTGGCTTGTGCCATACCTTCTATCATGAGCACGCGAACCATTTCAAATTGGAAAACACGCATCATTACCATTTTAGTGACACCGCTTATAAGTTGTTCGGCCCGCTTGCCTGTTTATGCGTTAATCATAGGCATTATGTTTAAAGATGAGCATACCATTTACGGATTTAGTTATAAGGGAATTGTATTGATGGGAATGTATCTGCTAGGATTTGCGGCCGCTTTTTTAGCCGCTTTTATTTTAAAATTTGTATTGAAAACAAATGAGAAAAATTATTTTATTATGGAGTTGCCGGTTTATCGTATGCCACAGTGGCAAACAGTTGGCATGTTAGTTTTCAAAAAAGTAAAATTATTTTTATTTAATGCCGGTAAAATTATTTTGGCAATTTCAATTGTACTTTGGTTTTTAACGAGTCACGCACCAAGTAATGTGTTTGCTCAGTTAGAAGAAAAAGCGCTCGTTTTAAATACACCATCAGATGAATTAAATGCACAAAAATTAGAACATTCTTATGCCGGAATTTTTGGAAAAAAAATAGAGCCTTTTATTGCACCAATTGGTTTTGATTGGAAAATCGGAATTTCACTTATCACCTCGTTTGCTGCTCGCGAAGTATTTGTTGGAACCATGGCAACCATTTATAGTTCTGGCGACTCCGATAATACAGAAACCTTGCGAGAAAAATTAGCGAGTGAAAAAAATGTAGTTACCCAAGCGCCCGTTTATACAACAGCGGTGTGCTGGTCTTTATTAGTTTTTTATGCCTTCGCTATGCAATGCATGAGCACACTTGCCACCACCTATAGCGAAACTAAACATTGGAAATGGCCATTCATACAGTTGGTTTTTATGAGTGTGTTAGCCTACGGATCTTCATTTATTGTTTTTAATTTTTTAAAATAAAATCCGGTTTGTTTGTTTTATACTCAGTATTAATTTTTTAAAATGAATTACCAACTACTTTTACACCAAGCTATTATTGCTTCCGTTTTAGCAGGAAACGAAATACTGAAAGTATATGAAACAAATTTTGACGTAGAATTAAAAAACGATAAATCTCCTGTTACATTAGCCGATAAAAACGCAAGCGATAAAATTATTGACGTTTTAAAATCGTTTCAAATCGAAGTTTTGAGTGAGGAAGGAATTCATGCTGATTACACTATTCGTAAACATTGGAATACATTATGGATTGTTGATCCTCTTGATGGAACAAAGGAATTTGTGAAACGTAATGGTGAGTTTACAGTTAACATTGCGCTTGTACAAAATGGAGTGCCAACACTTGGCGTTATTTTTTCTCCCGTTTCCAATGATCTATATTTTGCAAGTAAAAACAATGGAGCTTATAAAATAAGTGGAATTGATTTTAAGCAGTTAAAAGGTACTATTGAAACATCAACATTAGATTCAATTATTTCGATAGCACAAAAACTTCCTATCAAAAACGAACGAACAAATTATGTGGTGGTTGCAAGTCGCTCGCACATGAGTAGCGAAACCTATACGCATATTGAAGATTTGAAATGGCACCATAAAAAAGTCGATATTGTAAATACAGGGAGCAGTATAAAAATGTGTTTGGTTGCAGAAGGTGTTGCCGATGAATATCCACGCTTTGGTCCAACCATGGAATGGGATACTGCTGCTGGCCAAGCTATTTTACAAGAATCGAATTGTACTTTGATTGATTTTAAAACACATCAGCCCATGTTGTATAACAGAGAAAACTTATTAAATAATTGGTTTATTGCTAAACGATAGAAAGTTATTTTTCAATAAATGAGTTTATTTGCAGAGCATTGTTTCAATAACAATATGCAGTTTTTAAAATTAAATTCATAAGTAATCTATAGTTTATTTTCAAGCCAAGCGGCTAATATATAATCATGAGTATTAGTAGTTTTTTTAAAGACAAAAAACCGATAAAGTAGGTTAATAACTTTTTAGATTTTTAATGCTTATACTTTTATATTTGTTTCAATAAAATTTAATAAAAATGAATATCGAAATGGCTTTAGAAAACATACTTACAGAAATAAAAAATGAGGTCTTAGTTATTACTATTAATCGCCCCGATAAATTAAATGCATTAAACAAGCAAACTTTAGAAGAGTTACATGAAACATTGGTGAATGCTGAGAATGATAAATCCATTCGTGCATTAATCATTACGGGTTCAGGCACAAAAGCTTTTGTTGCAGGTGCCGACATCGCTGAATTTGCTAATTTCACTACTAAAGAAGGACAACAGTTAAGTTCTAATGGTCATTTCAAAGTATTTAATTTTATTGAAAATTATTCTAAGCCTGTTATCGCGGCTGTAAATGGTTTTGCTTTAGGTGGAGGATTAGAGTTAGCGATGGCTTGTCATATGCGTGTTGTGAGTTCAAACGCGAAAATGGGATTACCTGAAGTTAGCTTAGGTGTTATACCAGGTTACGGAGGAACGCAACGTCTAGCTCAGTTAGTTGGTAAAGGAAAAGCATTCGAAATGATTTCTACAGCTGATACGATTAGTGCAGATGATGCTTACAAATGGGGACTTGCTAATCATATTACACCACAAGAAGAATTGTTAAATAAGTGTTTCGAAATCACCGCAAAAATAATTACTAAATCTCCTGTTGCTGTAAAAGCTGCTATCAAAGCAATTAATGCAGGTTACAATAATAAATTTAATGGTTACGAAGTTGAAATAGAAGAGTTTGGAAAAAGCTTTGGAACGAATGACTTTAAAGAAGGTACAACGGCTTTTTTAGAAAAAAGAAAAGCTATTTTCTTAGGGAATTAAAAACAAATTAAAATTTAAAATACCATGAGTGCAACACGCCCTTTTAATTTTAAAAAATGGATCGATGAAAATCGTCATTTATTAAAGCCGCCGGTTAATAATAAAGTAGTGTATAAAGACACTGAATTTATTGTAATGGTTGTTGGTGGACCAAACTCTCGTAAAGACTATCATTACAATGAAAGCGAAGAGTTTTTCTATCAGTTGGAAGGTAACGTAATGGTTAAAATTCAAGAGAACGGAAAAGAAGTAGAAGTGCTCATTAACGAAGGGGATATATTTTTGTTGCCACCAAGAGTACCACATAATCCTGTTCGTTTTAAAGACACGATTGGTTTGGTTATGGAGCGACGCCGTCGTAATGGAGAAAAAGATGGTCTTATGTGGTTTTGTGAAAAATGTAATACAAAATTATATGAAGAGTTTTTTGAACTAAACGACATCACCTCTCAATTTCAGGGCGTGTTTGAAACATTTTACAATTCAGATGATTTACGAACGTGTAAATCATGCGGACATAAAATGGATCCGCCATCCGTGATTTCTTAATTAGGATTAGTTTGTATGAAACCACCAAAAAGATGGAAGTTTGCAATCATTGTATGGCTTGCTATCTATCCAATCATTACTGCTATCTTTTTTTTCTTTGGCAAATATCTCATTCAAATAAATCCGCTTCCTCTCCGAACATTAGTGATCACATTAATTGCAGTACCTTTAATGACTTTTATTTCTATGCCTCAAATGCAAAAGATATTTAAAAACTGGTTACAAAAATAAAACAACATAATTTCTTATTTATGACCAACGCCCAAACTGCTGTTAAAACAACATACTTCAGTATTTTAAGTAATACGAGTTTGGCTTTGATAAAAGGCATTACAGGTTATTTTGGTAATTCCTATGCGCTTATTGCGGATGCAATAGAATCAACAACAGATATTTTTTCATCATTTCTAGTTTTGTTTGGCATTAAATATTCTAATCGGCCAGCGGATAAAAATCATCCCTATGGTCATGGCAGAGCTGAACCGTTAATTACATTTTTAGTAGTAGGGTTTTTAATTACCTCAGCAACTATTATTGCGTATAAAAGCATTAAAAACATTGGAACGCCCCATGATTTGCCAGAACCTTTCACACTTTTTATTTTAGCTGCCATTATTATTTGGAAAGAACTATCTTATCAATTTGTATTAAAAAAAAGTAAAGAGACAAACAGTTCGTCTTTAAAAGCTGATGCATGGCACCATAGAAGTGATGCTATCACCTCAGTTACAGCTTTTATCGGAATATCAATTGCTTTAATTTTCGGAAAAGGATACGAATCGGCTGATGATTGGGCGGCACTTTTTTCATCCGCATTTATTTTATACAACAGTTATTTGATTTTTAGACCAGCACTTGGTGAAATCATGGACGAGCATTTATACGATGATTTATTGAGCGAAATTCGCAGAGTTTCTTCAACAGTAGATGGTATTATAGAAACCGAAAAATGTTTTATCCGTAAAGCAGGAATGAAATACCATGTCGATTTACATGCTGTTGTAAATGCCAATATATCTGTTAAAGCTGGCCATGATTTGGCGCACCTTTTAAAAGATACATTAAGAGAGGAAATACCGTCACTAGGCCACGTTTTAATTCACATAGAGCCAGAAAAGTAATATTTTGATTTCATTTGCGATCATTTTTTTATAGTCATAATATCAAAATAATTATAATTTAATTCTCCAAATTTTTTTTGTGAAAATCAGTTTAAAAAATGCATTCTTTTTATTAACATTTGTTAGTAAAACATCATTTTAAATGATTTTAAATCCCTTTAAAATCGCTATATTTAAGGAATAATCAATTTATACAGATTAATAATTTTATGGAAGAAAATATCCCAAATAGTAAAGCGAATTACGGAGCTGATAATATTCAAGTTTTAGAAGGATTAGAGGCTGTAAGAAAAAGACCAGCCATGTACATCGGAGATATAGGTATAAAAGGTCTTCATCATTTAGTTTACGAAGTAGTTGATAATTCAATTGATGAGGCTTTAGCTGGACATTGTAAAAACATTACGGTTACTATAAATGAAAATAATTCAATTACCGTAAAAGATGATGGACGTGGTATTCCAACGGGTATTCATCCAAAGCTAGGAGTGAGTGCTTTAGAAGTTGTAATGACAGTATTACATGCTGGTGGAAAATTTGATAAAGATACTTACAAGGTTTCTGGTGGATTACATGGTGTTGGTGTAAGTTGTGTTAATGCATTATCTGACCCATTAATTGCTGAAGTGCATCGTGATGGAAAAATAACAAGACAAGAATTTAGAAAAGGAATTCCGGTTGCTCCAGCATCTGAAATTGGCGATACAACCTACAGAGGAACCATTGTAACGTTTCAACCAGACTTAAGTATTTTTACACATGGCGAATATAATTTTGCGACCTTAGGAAATCGTATGCGAGAATTAGGATTCTTAAATAAAGGAATTCATATTACTTTAATTGACAATCGTAATAGAGATGAGAACAATGAACCCCACACAGAAGCATTTTATAGTACAGGTGGTTTAAAAGAATTCGTTCAGTACATCGATGGAGGAAAAGAAAAATTGATGGATGATGTTATTCACATCGAAGGTGAAAAAGGTGGTATTCCGGTTGAAGTAGCCATGTTGTATAATAATTCATATAGCGAAAGTATTCAAAGCTATGTAAACAATATTAATACGCACGAAGGGGGAACTCACTTAGCAGGTTTTAGAAGAGGGTTAACTCGTACTCTAAAAAGTTATGCGGATAAAAATGGGTTACTATCAAAAGTAAAGTTTGAAATTAGTGGTGATGACTTTCGTGAAGGATTAACGGCTGTTGTTTCAGTAAAAGTGCAAGAACCACAATTTGAAGGTCAAACAAAAACAAAATTAGGAAATAGTGAAGTGATGGGCGCTGTTGATCAAGCGATCAGCGAGGCTTTGACAAACTACTTAGAAGAAAATCCTAAGCAAGCCCGTTTAATTGTAGATAAAGTGGTGTTAGCTGCAACAGCTCGACATGCAGCACGCAAGGCTCGTGAAATGGTGCAACGTAAATCAGTTATGTCTGGTTCAGGTTTACCAGGTAAGTTAGCCGATTGCGCAAACAGTGATCCTTTAGCTTGCGAATTATTTTTAGTGGAAGGGGATTCTGCTGGTGGAACTGCCAAACAAGGTCGTAACAGAGATATTCAAGCCATTTTGCCTTTACGTGGTAAAATTTTGAACGTTGAAAAAGCGATGGAGTATCAAATTTATGAGAACCAAGAAATTAAAAATATATTTACGGCATTAGGTGTATTTAGAGGAACTAAAGAAGATGATAGAGCTTTAAATATTGATAAATTGCGTTATCATAAAGTGGTGATTATGTGTGATGCCGATGTAGATGGTTCGCATATTACAACATTGATATTAACGTTCTTTTTTAGACACATGAAAGAGTTAATTGAGAAAGGACATATTTATATTGCTGCTCCCCCATTATATCAAGTTAAAAAAGGTAAAGAATCTAAATACTGTTGGAACGAAGATGACCGTGCTATTGCTATTAAAGAAATTGGTGGAGATAAGCCAGAGTCAGTGCATGTACAACGCTATAAAGGTTTAGGAGAAATGAATGCTGACCAATTATGGGAAACAACGTTAGATCCTACAACTCGCACACTGCGTCAAGTAACGATTGATAGCGCTGCTGAAGCGGATCGTGTTTTTGCCATGTTAATGGGCGACGAAGTGCCTCCTCGCAGAGCGTTCATTGAGCAAAATGCTAAGTACGCAAAAATTGATGCTTAAGAATTTTTAAAAGTTATTCATATTTATCGAAAGCCTGCTCATTTTTTAAGCAGGCTTTTTTAATAAGAATAACTTGGGCGTTGCCTTCGGCCAGGCTTTTCGTTGCAATCTTTTTTCGTTCCTCAAAAAGGATTTTCACTACAATCCTTAACGCAAGTTTTGATGTTATGGAAATGGACTAACAGTTCAATTGTAAATGTCATTGCTTATATGAGTCTATTTTTTCTATATTGTAATAGTTTAGTAAACATTGTATCTTTATAAGAAGCGATTCAGCAAAACATATTTTAAAAATTTAAAATGAAGCACAGTTTAATTTTGAGTATCATCTTATTAATAATTTGTAGTCATTCGCTTCTTGCTGGCGATTCATTAACCATCGTAGACAAAAGAGTAAACTTCGGCTATGCTGTTTCTCAAAACAGAAAAGTGGATGCAGTAATTGTTCATTCAACATTTAATAATTCAGGCGGTAATTATTATGATATTGATTTAGTACTCAAACAATTTTCCACATATAAAGTATCTGCTCATTATGTAATTGGAAGAGATGGTATCGTTTATAAAGTAGTAGATGAGAAAAATATATCTTATCATGCAGGTAAAAGCAGTTTGCCTGATGGAAGAACAGATGTAAACAGTTGTTCTATAGGCATTGAAATCATGACATCCTACAAAGAATCACCTACCGAAAAACAAGTTACTTCTCTGATTAATCTAATTCAGTCGATAAAAAAAAGACACTCTATTAACTATGTCTTAAGACATAGTGATATTGCTCCAGTTCGAAAAACAGATCCATGGAATATGGACTGGAAAGTATTTCAAAAACAGTTGGCTGAATCTGAAAAATTTATTTTAGATAAATAAAATAGCCTTTTCTTTCTTCTCTATAACGCTTCCAACCTTTGCATAAAATTGATGGTTAGTTTTTAAAAACAAATCCATTTCTTCTTCATTTTCTTTAGTAACGCTAAACAATAAGCCTCCAGAGGTTTGGGGATCGCAGTAGTATATAAAATCCAAATTAGTTAAGCCGTCCACGTGTTTTATTTGATCATTGTAATTGCGCGTAGTATTGTCAGGAAAAACAAATTGCGATGCAAATTCTTTGGATGATTCTATAATAGGGACTTGCATTTTTTCAATGATGGCCGAATGATTTGTATTTGCTAGCATTTCTAATAAATGACCGATAAAGCCAAATCCAGTTACATCAGTTACTGCATTTACAAAAGGTAATTCTCCAAGTTTTTCTCCAATGCTATTTAAAGTTGTTGTTTCTTTTAATAAAATGGAATAATCTGCTTCTGATAATAATTCTCTTTTTAATGCTGTGCTTAAAATGCCAATGCCTAAAGGTTTTGTAAGGTATAAAATATCATTTTGTTTAACGGTATTATTTTTTTTAATGTTTTGTTTTTTCACAGACCCTGTTACGGCTAATCCAAATAATGGTTCTTGCGTATCAACACTATGTCCGCCTGCCAATGGAATGCCCGCTTGTTTACATATTTCTTGAGCACCTTTTATAACTTGTTGTGCTATAGCTGCTGGTAGTTTATCTGTTGGCCAACCTAAAATAGCTATGGCCATTAATGGTTTTCCTCCCATGGCATATACATCACTAATTGCATTGGCGGCAGCAATTTTACCAAAATCAAAAGCGTCATCTACTATTGGTGTAAAAAAATCAGTGGTGCTAATAATACAATTTTCGTTATCTATTTCATAAATGGCAGCATCATCTTTTGTATCGTTTCCAACTAATAAATTTGTAAAAACAGAATCTGTTTTACAACCGTTTAATATTTCTTCTAAGACAGCTGGAGCTATTTTACAACCGCATCCAGAGGCTTTGCTGTATTGTGTTAATTTAATTGGCATTGTAAATATCTAATGAATTTATAACCACTTTTAATTTTAAAGTATTTTCTTCTACATTCATGTTATCTAAAACTAAAGGAATGATTTTTTGAGTTAATTTTTTATTGTAAGTAAATGAATATGCTTTATCATAATATTTTAAGGTTAAACGAGCTACCTCTGTTAAATTATTTTCATCTAAATATTTTAAACATACATTGGCATTTTGTGTGCCTAAGTTTTGTTCGATTTTTTTTACACAAATTTTTAGTGCTTCGATATTCGTTGTTGTATAATCTTCCACTAATTTTTGAACCCTTAATTCAAACGAAATGTCAATCTTCACGATTGGTGCTTTTTTCATTTGCAACCAAAAGCCATGTGGTATTTTATTATAACCAATTGATTGCGATTCATCTTCCACTATAATGATTTTATTTTCATCTAATAAATTTAATTCATAGAATAATTTATTTTCGAAAATTTGCTGAGGACTTTGTTTTTCTTCGTTAATTGAACCAAATGCTGACCCTTTATGATTTGCTATTGCTTCTAAGTCTATTATTTGGTATGACTCACTTTTTATTTTTTTTAGTAAGTCTGTTTTCCCACTTCCTGTCATGCCACCAATCACCACTAATTTTTTTTCTCTTTCAAAATAGTTTAAAACATGATTTCTATAATTTTTATAGCCACCTTCAAGTATGGTTGCATCTAATCCAGATGTATTCATGAGCCAAGCAAAACTATTGCTTCGCATACCGCCTCTAAAACAATAAACGAATATTTTTTTATCTTTCGATAGGTCTTTGACTTGATTTATAAATGGAACTAATTTTGGAGATACAATTTCTAATCCACGTGTAACGGCAATGTCTTTTCCTTGTTGTTTATAAAGTGTCCCAATTTCCGCACGTTCAATGTCGTCAAAAAGAGGCACATTAATGGCATTTGCAATATGTCCTTTATTAAATTCAATGGGCGCTCTTACATCAATAATGATATGCTCTATGCTTTGTTTTAAAAAATCGGAAATAGATAAAGACTTTGATTTCATCTTTACGAAGTTAAACTTAATATTTAATATTAAGTATACACATTCTATGATATATTTGATTAAACTATTTAAAGAACAATGGCAGTAACAATTAAAACATTGATTGATAAAAACAAATCAGCTTACGACGCTAAATTTTTTATTGAATCGTTGAGCTTGTCTTATATTTTAATAAATAAGGCATTAAAACAAATTGTAAAAGATGAATTCAAGATTGAATTAATTGATCATAAAATTAAAACTTCAGATTTAGTTGCCCAGTTAAAAAATGAACTAGCATTGCATCCAACGTTAAAATCTAAAGTTTCAAAAAAATTAGTCAAAGACATTAGTTTGTTTTTAGATTTATATAAACTATTGCATAAAGAATTAAAATTCCAATTTCCTGAAAAGAAAATACAGGATGCTGCTACTTTAGGAATTAATTGTATTATCATATTAAATACTAGTTTGGTTAAAATAAAAAACAATACCGTTTTTTAAATCAAAATTGCTTAACAATTTCCTAATATTGAATTAAAGTTAAGTTTAAGTCTTTGAAGTTTATTTGAAATAATATTAATTACATTTTCTTCATGAATATTTCCTCTAAGATCATCTTTACTTTAATTACTCTTTTTGTATTCCAAATCAATGTAAGCCTTTCTACTAACGACCCAAAGGAAAAGACTTTTTTACTGAGCGGAAAGATTTTAGATCGTAACCACAATGAAACGTTACCAGGTGTAAGTATTAATACAACGTGTTCGGAAAATACAATGTATTCTGATTTAAATGGTCATTTTTTTATGTATATTAAAATTAAGGACGAGAAAGAATTCAGATTAGAATTTTCGCAAGTTGGGTATTACACTAAAACCCTTACTGTTGCTGATATAGAAGCAATGACATGTAATTTAGAAGTTGGAATGATAGAAAAATAAATAGCATTAATGTTAACTTAATGTTAAATTTTTGTTATTATTGTGTATATTTAATGTTTATTCTGTAATTTTGTATAGAATTATAGTACTAACCATTAAATACAAAATTATCATGAAAAAATTAATCTTATCAATTTGTATTCTTGCATCAGGAATAGCAACTTCACAAGACATTTCTTTTACTAATAAAGAAAAGGAACCAATCATTTTTTCAAATAATGGATATTTTCAAAACGGATTAGCCTATACTGGAAAGTATGTGGTTTATTTTGAAAATGGAAAAATTAAAGAAGAATTAACCATAAAAGATGGAAAGCTTGATGGCGCATTCGTTCGAAATCATGAAAACGGAAAGCCAATGGAAATTGGCAATTACGAAACTAATTTAAAATTTGGTTTATGGACTCGTTTTAGTATCAACGGTAACTTGATTGCACAAGCGTCCTATGCAAATAATAAAAAAGATGGAAATTGGTTCGTTTACAACGAAGCAGGAAACAAATTATTTGAAATGATATATAAAGACGGTCAAAAAATTGGGACATGGAATCAATGGGATGAAACAGGCAAATTAATACAGTCAACAAATTATAGCGCTTTATAATATTGAATTTAAAAAGTAAAAGGCTCTTCAATTTTGAAGAGCTTTTTTTTTGACTTAATTATTAATTAACACAATGCTAACCTTATTGAATGATTTGATTTTGCAATTACTCAGATATTTGTAATATGTTACTAAGTCCTATTTCTGCCTCAGATTCAAGTTTACAATATGCACAAACTATTCAAAATGGATTATTGCCAAAAGAACGTCATTTTAAAAAAACAGTACGTGATTTTTTTATTATTTATAAGCCTCAACAAATTATTGGAGGCGATTTTTATTGGTTAACAAAAAAAAACGACACCATATATTTTGCACTATCTGATTGCACGGGGCATGGGGTTTCTGGAGCTATGCTTTCGGTTTTAGGCATTAGCCTTTTAAATTATATAATTAATAAAGACCTTCAAAACGTTGGTGATATTTTAACGGAACTTGATAAAAAGTGGATTGAAACCTTTCAAAATGAAAACGATTTAATGTTTAATAATGATTGGATGGAAATTACGATTGTATCTTATCACACCAAAACCCATGCGTTTCAATATGCAAGTGCCGGTGGAGAATTTGCGCTCTGTCAACATCAAACAATTAAAACGTACAAAGGAAATAATTATCCTATTGGTGGCTGGCAGATTGAAAAAAATAGAATATTTGACACATTCACTTTAGAGTTAAGCTCAGAGGCCTTATTGTATTTTTTCTCAGATGGATTTAAGCACCAGTTCGATAGTAAGAATAAAAAGAAGTTTTCTAGAAAAAAATTATTAAATCTTCTTTTTTTAAATCATACTATTTCAATGAATGAACAAAAAGATTTCATTGATTTTGTTTTCACAGAATGGAAAAATCAAATCACTCAAACAGACGATGTGAGTTTAGTTGGTTTAAAGTTCTAATATTAAACAATTGTTAATTAATTACCAGTTTTTCATTTCTTGATTTAACATTTTGGTAACAGTAGCTTCATGTTTATCTTGTTTTGCCTTCGTTTTTTTGTAACCGAAAAACATCAATTATGTATATAAGAAACGCAATCATTATTTTATTTGTAGCATGTTCAATGCTTGCAAAATCACAAACAGGTAAATTAGCTGGAAAAGTTGTAGATGGTTTAACTGGCGAATCTCTGCCTGGTGCTGCAATCGTTGTGGATGGAACAACTATTGGAACCGCAAGTGATTTTGATGGAAACTTTGTTTTAGGAGGTTTAAAACCAGGGAAATATACCATTGTGTGTAGTTATATCACGTATGAAAGTAAAAAGTTTTTAGGCGTCGTTATAAACGCAAATGATGTGACATCGTTTAATATTACTCTAGAACAATCATCAGCTGCAACTACTGGTGAAGTTGTTATTCAAGCTGAAATGAATCGCGAAAACACCAATACCTTATTTGTGATGCAAAAAAATAATGCTAGTGTGAGCGACGGTATTTCTTCTGAAAGTATAAAGAAAACGCCAGATAGAAGTACAAGTGATGTTATTAAGAGAATTAGCGGAGCAACTATACAAGATAATAAATTTGCAATTATTCGAGGGATGAGCGATCGTTATAATGCCGCCTTCATAAATGGAGCACCATTACCAAGTTCTGAAAGTGATAAAAAAGCATTTTCGTTTGATATATTTCCTGCGAATATCTTAGATAATATTATCATCTTGAAGACAGCTACTCCTGATTTATCAGGTGAGTTTTCTGGTGGTATTATTCAAATTAATACGAAAAGCATACCGGATAAAAATACGCAAAGTATTTCAGTTGGAGCAGGTTATAATCCACAAACAACTTTCAAAGATTTTAAAACGTACAGTGGTGGTAAAACAGATTGGTTAGGGATTGATGATGGCACAAGAGCAATACCTGGTAGTTATCCTAATCCAGGTTTCACAACCGATAAAAATCAACAAATAAACGACGCTAAATTATTTAATTACGATTGGTCTATTCATACAAAAACAGCGATGCCAAATATGAATTTTCAATATTCTTTAGCGAATGTAGGAAAGTTTTTAAAAAGAGATATTGGCAGCGTATTTGCAGTAACATATAACAGTAACATTAACACTACTTATACAACTCGAAGAACTTTTAGTGAGACTGGTGAGAACTATCCTGTTGAAAAAACATCAGATTTTAAAGACACAACATTTTCTCGTGTAATATTAGCTAGTGCTATTTGGAATCTATCTTATAAATTAAATTCGAATAACCAATTAGGATTAAAAAATTTAGTAAGCGTTAATTCCGAAGACAGAGTTATCACCAGAACAGGTGCTAACGATGTTGTTTCATCCTTATGGGAAAAATCTAATGTAAGATGGTTTACACAAAACAAAATTTATTCATCTCAATTAAATGGAGATCATTATTTTGAGAAGGCAAAAATAAAAATTAAATGGGTGGCTGGTTACAGCGATATTACCAGAGATACACCAAATTTAAGACGTATTACTAGAGCAAAAAATTCGTTATTAGAAAACGATTCAGTGCCATACCTTGCTGTAATTGGTAATCAAGGAGTGGCTCCTAGTAGTTGTGGTTCAATGTTGTTTATGACAACAAAAGAATCTATGAAAAGTATGAGGTATGATATCAGTAGAAGTTTTAAAATTGGTAATTCTAAACATGAAATTCAAGTTGGTGGAAGCCATATTTTTAGAGATAGAGTCTTTAACGCTCGTTTATTAGGGTATAATTTTTATACCTTTGGTTCTCAAATTTATAAAAATGATAGTTTATTAACGCTCGATGATGCTAATATATTTAATCAAGCAAACATTGGGATAGTTAATGGACCTGGTAAAAAAGATGGTGGCTTTATTATGACCGAGGCTACAACTCCATTAGATAGTTACCAAGCTTCCTCATTTTTGAATGCAGGATACTTAATGGGTGATTCTAGATTTTTTAATAATAAATTGAGATTTATTTATGGAGCAAGAGTTGAAGCATACAATCAAAAATTATCTACTATTATTAGTGGTGTGCCAGGAAAAACGGACACTACCGTAGTAGATATTTTACCTTCGGTTAATGTAGTATATAGCGTTAATGATAAAATAAATATTCGATTGGCTTATTTTAATACAGTGGCTAGGCCTGAATTTAGAGAGTTAGCGCCCTTTACCTTTTTAGATTTTACAACCAATTTTAAAATTTCCGGAAATCCTGGTTTACAACGTTCTCTAATTGATAATTACGATGTTCGATTTGAATATTTCCCGGGTGTAGGACAAATAATTTCAGTTTCTGGTTTTTATAAAAAAATCAACAATGCGATTGAGCAGGTGCTTGATTTAGGCTCTGATAATGCCATTACTTTTACTAACTCTAAGCTAGCAACCAATGTTGGAGCTGAATTTGAATATCGATTTAAATTAAGTACAATATTTAAAAATGATTCTTCAAAGTTTTTATCGAATACAACTTTTTTTACAAACTTTGCTTACATTAATTCATCTGTTGATAATAGAAATACTAATGGTGGAGAAGTGAGGCCATTACAGGGCCAATCACCTTACATTTTAAATGGAGGGTTACAATATTTAGATAATACAAAAAACTGGGGTGTTAGTTTGTCTTATAATTTAATTGGTAGAAGAATTGTTATTGTAGGTGGTACAACAGAGCCAAGTATTTGGGAGAATCCACGCCATGTATTAGATTTACAGCTTTCTAAAACGTTTAAACAAAAATTGGAACTAAAATTAAATGTTCGAGATTTATTAGCTCAAAATCAAATAAGGTATCAAGACATTAATAAAAATGGAAAATTAGATAAAGGATCAGAAAGTGCGAACAAAGAATTAACGCATACCTACGTGCACGATAATATTTTCATGAACACAAAAGTATCACCAACTATTTCGTTTTCACTTTCATATAAGATTTATTAACTATTTTTTTAGGCTGTAATAGATGAAACGGGGAGTTGTACTTTTTTTTAGCATGTCCCTGATTGCTATTTTACTATCTGCTTTTGAAGTTTTATATACCTCCGGATGTCCTTATCACTCTGGTTCTCCTGCTGATGGGTTAACTTGTAATTCATGTCATTTTGGTGGATTAGTTACACCTACAATTTCAATTACAACTATTCCATCACTTTCTATTGGGAATATGTATAGTCCTGGAACGACATATACAATTTCTGTTTCAGGTTACGGATATTCATATTATGGGTTTGATTTAGAAATTTTAAATTCACAAAGTTCAGTTGCAAATTCCGTTTTAGATTTTGGAAATTTAAATACAATTTCTTCATCAGAAACAATTAATTTTCCTGACCCAGGTCGGACATATTCTGATATAATGCATTCTGCGCCAAAAGCAAGTTCATTTAATTTCATTTGGACTGCACCCTTAACTGGAACGGGTTATTTATACTGTGCATTATTAGGTATTAATAATAATGGTAGCACTTCTGGAGATCATCCTGCATTTACTACAATGACCTTAAGTCCAATTGCACCGTTGTATATTCATGAGGAAAACGAAAACGATTCTTTATTTAATTTATCAATTTTTCCGAATCCATGCTCGGAATATTTTACTATCTCATTTAATATGCATGCCACAAGTGTGGTGCAAATTGGATTATTTGATATCAAAGGTTTAAAAGTTTATGATATTATGAATCATGAAACGAATAAAGGGCAACACAAATTACAGATTAATGTCCCAAATCATTTATCAAAAGGTTTGTATGATGTAAAGCTATTTGTTAATGGAACCGTTTTGACACAAAAAATAGTATTGCAATAAATTTATATGTTGTCCAAACATTATATTCATCTCAGCAATGTTAAATCAATGTAAAAAACAGGCTCTTTTAGTAACCTTAATTTAATATTAGTGTAAGTTAATGGTAAAGTTTACATAACTAAAAGAGAATATTGATCATTTAATTTTGCGGTATAAATCATACTAAAAACAAAAAAAATGAAAAAAATTTATTTAGCGGCAGCATTGATTGCTACCTCATTTTTAAATGCTCAAACAGCATTTACTTGGGATGTGACTTCATATAAAGGAGCATTTCCTATCACTGATGGAACCCCAGCAACTAATTGGACAACTAATTGGACCGAATGGAATCCAGAAACAAAAGTTTACCCAGCTCCAACTACAACTGTAACTGGTAATATTACAACTAACACAACATGGAGCGGCGTTGTTTATTTAAATGGTTTTGTGCATGTTGTAGCTCCAGCTGAATTAACCATTCTTCCAGGAACGGTAATCAGAGGTAAGCAAACTGACGTAACTGTTACACCAGGCGTTTTAGTAATTGCAACTGGTGCAAAAATTCATGCTGTTGGAACTCCAACAAATCCAATTGTATTTACATCAAGTAAATCTGAAACTGCAGGTCGTGCATCTGGAGATTGGGGTGGTGTAGTAATTTGTGGAAAAGGTTTAGTAAACGTTCATACTTTAACTACAACGATTGGTGCATTTAAAGAAATGAAAGTAGAAGGTTTTGTTTCTGACGAGCCTAATGGTTATAGACATTTTGGTGGTACAAATCCAGCTGATAACTCAGGTGAATTGGCTTATTGCAGAATTGAATTTGCAGGTGTTTCTTTAAACCCAGCAATTTTAAATAACGAAATCAATGGTTTAACGCTTGGTGCAGTTGGTTCTGGAACTAGATTAGATCATATTCAAGTTTCTTTTTCTGGAGATGATTCTTTTGAATGGTTTGGTGGATCTGTTGATGGAAAATACTTAATTGCTTACAGAGGTAAGGATGATGATTTTGATACAGATAATGGTTTTAATGGTCGTGTTCAATTTGGACTAGCAGTTAGAGATCCATATATTGCTGATGATTCTGACCCTTCTTATGCGTCTAATGGATTCGAATGTGACAACAACGGTGTTGGTTCATTTTCAGGTTTACCATTAACAAAGGCGGTTTTTTCTAATATGACAATGGTTGGTCCTTATGGTGATGGAACTGCTTATGGTTTCGGAACTTCAGCAGTAAATGCTCGTCACGCAGCAGCAGCTCACTTAAGAAGAAATATGGCACAGTCTGTATTCAACTCTTTATTTGTTGGATGGAGACAAGGTTTACGTTACCAACAAGCAGCAACTTTAGATAATATTACAGCTCCAATTGCATCTGATAGTTCTTGCTTTTTTCAAAACAATGTCATCACAGACGTTGCTGGTATCCAAACAACATTTATGAATGATGGAACAACATTTACACAAGCTTGGTATAATGCTTATGCTGCTGCTAATAACATCGATACTTTAAAAACAGTTCCTCAAGTTAACTTTGTAAATGCATTCACGGCTTTAGGAACAGTTCCTGACTATCGTTTAAATGCATTATCTCAAGTTGCAACAGGCGCATTATTTACTAATCCAAAATTAGTAGGTGGCTTTACTGGGATTGAAAAATTAAATGTATTAACTAATTCATTTAATGTTTATCCTAATCCTGCAACTCAAAACACAAACATTGCGTTCAATTTAATTGAAAACAATAAAGTTTCTGTAACGGTTATTGATATGTTAGGAAATGTTGTTTCTGTTATTGCTCATGAAAATGAATTTAACAAAGGCAATAATACATTATCTTTAAATACAGCTAATTTAGCGAATGGTATCTATTACATTTCATTAGACGTGAATGGTGTAAAAGAAACTAAAAAATTAATTGTTACTAAGTAATTATTTATAAAAATAAAGGGCACGAGTTCTTCGTGCCCTTTTTTCATATATGGAACAATCATTCAACATCTTATTTTGTGTAAATAAAAATAGTTCTATTCTTGACAACATTTTGTCTTTGAAAAAAACGGATTATACTGTTTTTATTGTTTACACCGAACATGATTTGAATCTATTCCTAAACGAAAATCGAGTGCATTTAGTCATTATTGAATTGGATTTCGAAATGAAAGATGCCATTACCTTAACAAATGAAATCCGAAGTAATAGAGAATTAATTCAACCTAATATTGTTATTTTTTCTGATAAGCAAGATGATTACATTCAAATCACTGTCTTTAATTCAGGAGCAGATGATTTTATTACAACACCAATTAAAACAAATTTATTAGAGGCGCGGATTAACGCTTTCAGAAAACGGTCACAAGATGAACTGCCTTATTTTACAAATAAAAAAAAGGGTAAAAAAGATTTCTTTGTAGATAGAGATCGTTATTTAGTAGTTACCGAACATGGAAATATAAGTCTTCCACGTAAAGAATTTGAAATGGTGGATTTAATGTTTCAAAACCCAAATAAAATATTTACTCGAAACGATTTTGCTAAAATTATTTGGAACTCAAGTGAAGTAGCAAATAGCAGAACCATTGATATTCATATTAGAAATATCAGAAAAATCCTTGGAAACGAATCGGTTCGAACCTCAAAAGGAGTTGGATATAGTTTAAATTTATAATTTTTTCTATTCAGAATTAATTACCATAAAATTATCATTAATCTATTGTTCAAATCTTCTTATTCAATCCTACAGTTTTAACAACTTGATTTTCTTTTTTTTAATTTTAATTTGATTAACATTGTAAGCATGAACTTAGTTAGATCATTTTCTATTTTTCTTTTGTTTATTTCTGTTTGTCTAACCTCTTCAATTTTCGCGCAATCCATAGGTGGACGCAAAAAAGAACGCAGGAACCAGCATGGCAGTAGCATATTTCACCGTAAAAGAAGTGCAGGTAATGCTGATGCTTTCGCGCGTGGAGGTAATAAAAAAGGATTAATTGCAAGGGCATTTAAAAAGAAAAGTCAATTTGGGCCTTGGGTTTACAGGCCAACCAGTTTTAGCTTAAAGCAAAAGAAAGAACAACCTCGTTTATTTCACAGAAATAGAACACATGCAAAACGAGGTCGTGATAAAATCTTATTTAATCAAAATAAAAAACGAGTCACACATCGTATCAGAGGAAGTGCTAATTTCGGTAAACGAAAACATTAATAAGAAAAAATAACTTTTCATAAAATCTCATCTTTTAGAAGATGAGATTTTTTATTTTTACACTTTAAATAGGTATAAAATGAATGTATTAATATTAGGCTCAGGTGGAAGAGAACATGCTTTTGCATGGAAATTAGCACAAAGTAAGCAACTAGAAAACTTATATATTGCGCCAGGTAATGCAGGCACAGCGCAATGCGGAACAAACGTCAATATATCTGTATCTGATTTTGATGCCATAAAAAATTTAGTTTGGGAAAAAAGTATTGATTTAGTTTTAGTTGGCCCTGAAGATCCATTAGTAAATGGTATTCATGATTATTTTTTACAAGATGATATATTAAAAGAAATACCAGTTATTGGCCCAAAAAAAGATGGCGCTCAATTAGAGGGCAGCAAAGATTTTAGTAAACAATTTATGCTAAAACACGGCGTGCCAACGGCTAAATATAAAAGTTTTACCTCTGCAAATATAAATGAAGCTTTTGATTTTTTAAAATCATTAAGCCCGCCTTATGTTTTAAAAGCAGATGGCTTAGCAGCAGGCAAAGGTGTTTTAATTATTAATGATATCAATGAAGCAAAAGAAGAATTACAAAACATGATTTTGAATTCAAAGTTTGGTAATGCTGGAAATACAGTTGTTATTGAAGAGTTTTTGAAAGGCATTGAATTATCTGTATTCGTATTAACGGATGGGAAGTCATACAAAATTTTACCAGCGGCCAAAGATTATAAACGCATTGGTGTCGGTGATACTGGTTTAAATACAGGAGGGATGGGAGCAATTAGTCCTGTTCCATTTGCTAATCAAGCCTTTATTGATAAGGTAGAAGAGCAAATTGTGAAGCCGACCATTAAAGGCTTATTAGAAGACAATATTGATTACCGTGGATTTATTTTTATTGGTTTAATGAATGATGATGGAGAACCAAAAGTGATTGAATACAATTGCCGCATGGGAGATCCTGAAACGGAAGTTGTGATTCCTCGTATCGAATCTGATTTATTAGATTTATTGCAAGGCGTTGCAACGCAAACACTACATACTAAAAATTTTAGTGTAACTTCTAAGACAGCCAGTGCCGTAGTTTTAGTTTCTGGTGGCTATCCCGAAGATTATGAAAAACACCTTGAAATTAGTAATTACAAATCAACGGAAGACAGTATTGTATTTCACTCAGGAACTGTTTTAAAAGATGATAAAGTGGTAACCAATGGCGGGCGTGTGTTTGCTATTACTTCTTTTGGCGATTCAATTAAAGAAGCTGTTGCTAAAAGTTTTGTAACAGCAGAAAATATTTCCTACGATAAAAAATATTACAGAAGTGATATTGGAAAAGATTTGACGTTGTTAGTTGAGTAAAATCAAATCTACTTTCAAATTGTTATTACATAGACTTAATACAATCAATAAAAAACTTCACTTTATTTTTATCTAAATCAGGGTAAAGTCCATGACCTAGGTTGGCGATGTAACGCTGTTTGCCAAAAGCATTCACCATTTTTTTAGCTTCCAGTTCAATCGTTTTTTCATCTGCGTAAAGTAAACAAGGGTCAGCATTGCCTTGTAATGTTTTACCGCTTCCAACAATGATTCTAGCATCTTGTGGATTAATCGTCCAATCTAATCCAATGGTATTGCAATTTAATTTTGACATATTGGCTAATGCAAAGTGCGCATCTTTTGCAAATACAGTAACAGGGGCAAGTGGAGAAATGGCATCACAAATTTTAGAAATGTATTGTAATGAAAATGCAGTGTATTGATCGTTTCCTAAAACACCTGCCCAACTATCAAAAATTTGAATCATATCAGCTCCCGCAGCAATTTGTGCTTTTAAATAATGGATGGTGCTTAGTGTAATTTTTTCAAGTAGTTGATGTGCTAATGCAGGTTCTTGATATATTAATTTTTTAGCTTGACTAAATGTTTTACTTCCGCTACCTTCAACCATATAAGCCATGATTGTCCAAGGAGCGCCAGCAAATCCAATCAGAGGCACTCTGTTGTTTAGTCCTTTTTTTGCCAGTTCAATGGCTTTAATAACGTATGCTAAATCATTGCCATCAGCTATGTGTAAGGCATCAATGTCTGATTGTGTTTTAATTGTTTTTTCAAAAAATGGACCTTTGGCTTCAATCATTTGATAAGGCAATCCCATTGCTTCAGGTATCACTAAAATATCTGAAAAAATAATAGCTGCATCAACACCCAAAATATCAACTGGCTGAATCGTAACTTCAGCTGCCATTTCAGGGTTTTTCACAAATTCAATAAAGTTTTTTGCCTTAGCTCTAACGGCTTTATATTCTGGCAAAATTCTTCCAGCTTGACGCATTAACCATACTGGAACTCTTTCTACTTGTTCGCCTTTGGCCGCTCTTAAAATCAAATCGTTTTGGTACATCTTACTTAAATATTTCCGTTAAATTAGTTTTTATACGCTTACACAAATCGTCTAAGGGTAAATCATTTTCATCTTCACCAAAAGGATCTTCTATCTCTTCAGCAATTAATTCAATGCTTGCAAACACATATAATACTATCACAGTAATCGCAATGGTAATGTATCCAAATTCACTTCCGAAAAATATAGGAAGCGACATACAATATAAAAAAATCATTTTCTTTAAAAAAATATTGTATGAATAGGGGATAGGTGTGTTCTTAATTCGTTCGCAGGCCCCACAATTATCAGTAAATGATTTTAGTTCATCATTTAAAATCACGAGGTGTTCTGCCGTTAAATCCTTGTTTTGATGTAGTGTAAATATTTTTTTATAAAGGTGTTTGGCAACCAAATTTGGTTTGTGTTGGGCGTCAGCAAATTCAGATAATGACATCAATTTTGTTTCATGAAATTCTGATTGAATGTATTTATCTCTTAAATGATTTTTTGCAGAGAAAATATAATTTGTAATTAAAATTTTAAAATCTTCTCTATCGCTTTTATTATTTATGATTGCTGCTAATTTTAAAGATAAATTTCTTGAATTATTTACTAAACTTCCCCACGTTTTTCTCCCTTCCCACCATCTGTCATACGCTGAGTTTGTTCTAAAGACAAGTAACATGGACAATACAAATCCTAAAATGGAGTGCATTACTGTTGGGTTTTTTGTGTTGATATGAAAAAAATGCAATTCGAAATACACAACTACACCTGCATAAATCCCAATGCTTATCATCGAAAAAAACAAGCGGCGAAACGTATCACTTTTATGAAACTGAATAATGAGTTTAAACCAATCTTTTGGGTTGTAGGTTACCATATGATGGCAAAGATAATGTTTATTTAATGAATGTTTTAGTGAAGGTTTACTAAAAAATAGGGCACAAAAAATGGGTAAGCTACTTTCATCGCACCGCTACAACCATCTACCCTTGCTATGTTCCCATCCTGGGGGATTTGACAGGAGCTGGTCGTGAAAGACTTACCCGCTGCAAAAATAGAAAAATATTTCGTTATTCGCATAATTTTCGCAAAATTTGTATGTTGTATATTATTACATACCAATTAATTTTAATTTATGAATATTTCAATTGTCATTCCTCTATATAACGAAGCTGAGTCATTACCTGAATTACATAGTTGGATTAAAACCGTAATGGATCAACATAAATTATCTTATGAAGTTATTTTTGTGGACGATGGTAGTAAAGACAATTCATGGAATGTGATTGAAACGCTTGCACGTCAAAATTCAGAAGTAAAGGCGATTAAGTTTAGAAGAAATTACGGAAAATCTCCGGGTTTGTTTGTAGGCTTTGAAGCCGCACAAGGTGATGTAGTTATAACCATGGATGCTGATTTACAAGATTCACCTGATGAAATACCAGAGCTATATAAAATGGTGACTGAACAAAATTTTGATTTGGTAAGTGGATGGAAGCAAAAACGTTTTGATAATGCTGTTACAAAAAACATTCCTTCCAAATTATATAACTGGACCAACCGAAAAATATCTGGTATTAAGTTACACGATATGAATTGTGGATTAAAAGCTTATCGAAAAGATGTTGTAAAGAGTATTGAAGTGTATGGTGAAATGCATCGTTTCATTCCTGTTTTAGCTAAAAACGCAGGGTTTTATAACATTGGTGAAAAAGTAGTTCAACATCAAGCTCGAAAATATGGCGTAAGTAAATTTGGCTGGGAACGTTTCATCAATGGATTTCTTGATTTATTAACGATTACGTTTTTATCAAAATTCGGGAAAAGGCCTATGCACTTTTTTGGATTAATTGGAACAATCATGTTTGCAGTTGGTTTATGCACGGCACTATATTTAGGATGTGATAAATTTTATCATGTGTTTATCACTCATACGCGTGCTCGTTTGTTAACAGATCGACCTTCTTTTTATATTTCATTAGTGAGTATGGTTTTAGGAACAATGTTATTTTTAGCCGGTTTTATTGGCGAGTTGATACTACGTAACTCAGGAGATAGAAATAATTATTTATTAGATAAAAAAATAAATCTTTAAGTAGTAATGGCTGAGGAACAACCAAAACGCAAACAACGTATTCCTCTATCTGCTGAAGAATTGCATTATTTAATTAAATTGAAACAGTTAAAGCAAACAGAGAAAATAGAAAACTTTAAACAATCTATTTTTTTCAAGACCTTTAATATTTCAAATGTGATTTTAAGCGCACTACTGGCCTATTATATTTTTAGTGTATTATTTGGTTGCGCTTGGCAAAATGATAGCATCACGCATGTTTCTGTTTCTCGTTCGGGAGCTTTTAATAAGGACAACGGCCAACGTTCAATTGTTGAGATTAATCTTCAAACTATTAAGGAGAAAAATTTTACTATTAAAACAGATTTATTTTTTACAGAACCACTTCCAGAGCAAACTATTTTGATAGGAAAAGATGTTCTTTTCGGAAAAATTTTAAAAGTAAAGTTCAGCAACGATGATCGGTTATTTTGGAATATTTATACCTATCCTTCCTTTAGTTTGTGCATAATGGTTCTTCTATTAGGATTATTTATTTATGCCGTTAATAAACATCTCACTGTAAATGGATTACTTATTGCCTTTGGCTTATTTTTTTTAGCAAATCTTTATTTTTTGTGTGTATAAAAAAAGCCCAGAAAATTCTGAGCTTTTTTTCTATTAATGTTTGATGTTTAGTCTAAGCGTAACGTTGTGTTTGCTATGACAACGCCATCACAAGTAATTTCGATGATATAATTGCCTGGAACTAATTCGCCTTGGCCTTCGCAGTAAGTCACGCCACTAATTTCTGAATTAGCATAGTTAAGTGTTTCTTTTCCTGCAAAATACCCACTCGACTTATTAAAATTAAATCGGTAATTATCATCATAGCTTTTAGCCATTTCTTTTCCGTCTGGAGTTATCACACGAACAAACACTGTTTTTTCGCCACTTTTTGCAATTTTATTTTCTCCTAAAGAAAATGCCACTTTTATTTTTTCAGTTTTAGATGCTTTAGATGTTTGTATTTCTTTTTTACCACCACTTTTAAATTTAACACCTTTTGCAGAAACATTAAAGCAAGACAAAATAGAACCTTTTTGAATAGTTGCATTTAAATCTTCTTTCTCTTTATTAAGGTTGGTGATTTTACCTTTCTCTGATGCTAAGTCTCTAAGCACGCTATTTTTTTCTACAATTAAATTTTTATTTAATGTTCCTAAAGAGTCAATTGTACGCACATAGCCACGCATAATTTGACGAAGTGTTTCGGATTCTTTTCTTAATTTCGAAATAATTCGTGCATCTCCTTTGTGTTTTTCGGCATCGATTAACAAACTGGCTATTTCCGCTTTTTTAGCTTCAATTTCTGTTTTTAACGCTTCGTCATTAGTTTCTAGTGACCCAAAATCTTTTTGAAGTTGTAGTAAATCATTTTTCACATTGTCACGTTCTACAATCACTTCTTCTTTTAATACAATTGTTTCTTTAACACTTGCCTTTTCTTGTAAATAAAGCCATAGTGTTATGCAATTTGAGATAGTTAACAAGCCAATAAAAATCCATAATAATTTAGGTTTTCTATTTTCAGATTTCGTGTGATCTTCCATGGTTGATAGAATTTATTGTTTATGATGAAATAAAATGAATGATTATGAAATAACAAAGTTATTGTGTGATACCTAATTTTTTTGCAATGGTTGAAGGTAACGCTTTCTTATGAATCATAATGCTAGTTGTTTTGTAAAGGACATAACTTTCGGATGCATAAAAATAACCATCACATTCATTTCTATCTTTTCCCCAAGAATTTTTTACAATATAGTAAGGTGTACTTAATTGATCTTTTGCTAGGCCTACAATATGCATACCATGATCATCTTGTGTTTCGTAATTATTAAATGCTTGTTGGCGTAATTCTTGCGTGATAGAGAGTTGAGGTTGAGGTTTTTTTATCATTTCTAATTTTTGTTCATCAGTCATATCTTGGAATGCAACTTGAGGAACGAGTGCTAAGCCATCTTTAAAACGAAATCCTTTCTCACTTACATCTGCGCCCCAAGCAATGGTATAACCATTATTAATGGCGTATTGCATCGTTTCTTGTAAATCGTTTAAAGGAACATTATTAACTAATTCCCAATTCCAATTATCTGGAATTTCTAAAACAAATTTTGAATAAAATGGATGATGAGAAAAAGAAGTGAGAACAATATAATCGTCAGGATTAATGCCAAGTGCCTCTGAATAGGATTTCGGTGTATACTCTTTTCCTTTATAATTAAATTTATCTGGTGTTTTACCTAAATAGCTGTCGCATGTATTTTCAACAATTTGATGAATAGCTTCAAAATCAATTTTTGGATTTTTTTCATCAATTGTTGACTTTAAAACAGCTTTTAAATTAGATTCTAATAATGAATGATTGTGTGGGTCTTTTACGTTCTTTTTGCCTGTGTATACTTCTTCTGGCACCATACCATATTTCCGAATAACGTTCAAAACATCTGGAAATCCACCACCTTCAGCCATGTTATTACAACCATGCATTCTTACATAATTATCCGCTTTTAATGGGTATGTTTTTCTTACAACAAACATTTCAGATAAATTAAGTTCTTTTCCTTTTCCCATTCTTATGAGTTCACTTTCAAAAAAAGACAAACTAGAAAAAGACCAGCAAGTGCTAGTTTGATTTTGATTTTGTACCTCTGTGGCATCTATATTTTTTACAATTGTAAATTGATACTCACTTCCTTTTGTGTTGGTTTTTGTCTGCGCATAACATGCAATCGACAAACTTACTGATGTAACAATTAATATTTTTTTTATCATAATTATATTTATTGATGAGTATAAATTTAGTTCGAAGGTTGCTTAATGAATTTTAATAAAAAAGCCAATTCGAATACAGTAAAAACAAGGTAAGCAATCATAAAGTGGCAAGTAAATGCCAATGCACCGGATTTATTTACTAAAGAATAAATAAATACAAATATCATACAACCTAATAATCTAGCCATACTTGAAGCTAAGGTTTTAAATACAAATTCTTTAGAGGCTTTATCGCCATTCGTTAAAAGTTTATTAATTAAGAATGTGGTTGATAAGAAGAATAGAGTTGGAATCCAATAGTGAGTGCTTAAAAAATATGGCGTATTAAGTTTAGCTAACTCATGCGATAAAAATAACGTCCCGGTACAAATAATGAATAACTGTAAATAATATTTTTTTTGATTCATTTTTTATTCGGTTTTATAAAATCTTTCAATAAAATATACATAGATAGCGCAATTGATAAAAGACTCAGAATGATTGTAAAAACAGGTGTTTTATTTTCGTAGTGTTCATCTAGTTTAAATCCTCCATAACAACCACCACCAATGATTAATCCCATCTGAATACCGAGACTACTATACTTAGCATAAGCGTTAAGCGGTTTTTGTGGTTGTTTCGGCATTTGTTTCGTTGGCATGTGATATATTTTTTACGACCGCACCCATATTACAAGAGCCTGTAAATGTTGCGTTTGGTTCGATTGAAATTTTACCTGTAATAATATCGCCGACAAGTTTAGCGCTTGATTTTAAACTAAGTAATTCGCTTACATTAATTTTTCCTTTTAATTCTCCCGAAATATCAGCATTTTGGCACAATACATTGCCTTCAATTTTACCAGTAGATCCAATTACTAATTTACCATTAATAGTAATGTTTCCGTTTAATATTCCATCAATACGAATATCTCCGTTTGATTTAATATCTCCAGTTATAGTCGTACCATTTCCAATTAAATTAATCGAAACCGATTCAACGGGATTGTTTTTATTTGTTTTTTGAAACATATTTTTTAAAGTTGGATGTACGAATATAAATAATCGTGTTTACAATCACAAATTATAAAAACATGTTATAAAATCCGATGTAAGTTAATGTCTTTTGCTGGACTTATAACCATTGGAAATTTTTCAATCTTCACTGAGCTACTATCTAATCCAAATGCTTTTGCCTCACTTAAACTGAAACGTTTTAAGAAGAAGTAGGCATTCAAAATGATTTTTTCAAACAACGGTAATTCATTTTCATAAGACAAGAATTTCTCTAAAACAACGAATTTAAAGTCGCCTATAATATTGTTTTTATTTAAAGATTCGTATCGACTTGTAATATCTACCTCTTTATTTTTCACTAAATCTTCAACTACTTTTCTAAACATTAAATTTACTTTTGGCGCAACTCTGAATCCTAATCTAAAATCAACACGAATAATATCATCTGCGGCTACATGCGTTACTTTATAGTCCATGCGGTAAGGTTCATCCATGACATCAACGTGAACGAACCAATAGATATCAGCACGCTTAGGGCGTTTTTGTAGAATAGAATAAATTACTTTTGACTCTATTTCTTCTGGATTATTTGCACTTGTCATATATACTAAATGTGTAGCATATTTTGGAATGGAATCATCATTACTTAAATCAACTAATTTTTGCTGATGATCAGATAATTTTACAATGTCAGTATATCGGTTTCTAATTTTCTTTGCTAAATACCAAATAGCCATTACGGTCATTAAAACACTTGATATTAAAAGCGTAATCCAGCCACCATGAGAGAATTTACTCAGGTTGGCAGCCATAAATGCAAACTCAATTACTAAATAAATCGCAATAACGAAATAAATTAAAAATGGATTCATACGTTTCATATGCATATAAAAATTGAGCAAGGTTGTTGTCATCAACATACATAAAATAATAGCCAGTCCGTAGGCAGCTTGCATGTTTTCTTCTTTTCTAAAATATAAAACTACGCCAATACATCCACCAAGTAAAAGCCAATTGATTGATGGAATGTACAATTGACCTTTTAAAACAGAAGGATATTGAACGCGAACCTTCGGCCATAAATTTAATCGCATCGCTTCATTAATTAAACTAAATGACCCACTTATTAAGGCTTGTGAAGCAATAACAGCAGCCATTGTGGCAATGACGATTCCGTATGGTAAAAAACTCTCAGGCATAATAGCATAGAATGGATTACTTGATTTAAACGAATCTAATGATTGACCTTGATGCGCAATGAGCCAAGCACCTTGACCGAAATAATTTAATACCAAGGTTGTTTTTACAAATATCCAGGAAATACGAATGTTTTGTTTACCGCAATGTCCTAAATCTGAATATAAAGCTTCAGCACCTGTTGTACATAAAAAAACAGCACCCAATATTAAATAGCCTGATGGATGAATCTGTAATAAATGGTATGCGTAGTATGGATTTATAGAGGCTAAAATACCCCAATTGCTGCTCATTTGGTATATCCCTAAAACACCTAACATCAAAAACCAAACCATCATCATTGGCCCAAAAAATTTACCGATAAAACTTGTTCCAAATTGTTGGATAAAAAATAAAGCACACAAAATACCAATAACAATAGGGACCGTATTTAATTCCGCGTTATATACTTTCAATCCTTCAATAGCCGATGAAACTGAAATGGGTGGTGTAATAATTCCATCTGCTAATAAGGCGCTTCCTCCTATAATTGCAGGAACTAATAACCATTTAAATTTTGTTCGTTTAACTAGTGTATATAAAGAAAAAATACCACCCTCTCCTTTATTATCTGCTTGAAGTGTTAAAATAACATATTTAACGGTGGTTTGTAGTGTTAGTGTCCAAAAAATACAAGAAATGCCGCCTTTAACTATATCAATATCAATAACGCTTTTGCCAATGATGGCACTCATTACATAGAGTGGTGAAGTTCCAATGTCGCCATAAATAATTCCGAGAGTAACAATAAGACCTGCCATCGTAACTTTACTAACGTGGCCATGATTAGGAGAGATCATTAAATATATGTTTTTGTTTAGGACAGTAAAATTACAACTATTCTAAACGTAAAGTCATAATTTGATAAAATAATTTAAAAATATTTTTAGCAGCATAAAAGTGGCCTAACCTTTTCTTTTTTAGGATTTAAGGTAAAAATGTTTTCTGTTTTCTGTTTTATTTTCTTTACTTTTAAAGTAAATTTAATTTAAAGTAACACAATGAAAAAACGTCTCTACACTTTATTTTTGGGTGTTTGCTTTTTAATGACAATGGCTCAATCTAACAGTTCTAGAAAGCAGTTTGTTTTTAATAAGCAAGCCACTATTAATTTTGAGAATATTACTCAAGATTTTGCGCCTGTTATGCTTGTGAAAGAAATGCCAAAACCAGGTTCCGAAAAAATGGTTCAATATCATTATCCAGAAAATAAAAGTCAAGCTAATGCAAGTCAACAAACAACTGTTTTGCCAAATTTAGCTTTAGGTTATAGCGCTATGGGAAATCCTTGGGGTTCAAGCACACCGAATGATAATGATGTGGCTATTTCTGATTCAGGATTTGTTATGTCGGTTGTCAATACAAATATTTATATCAAGGACATCAATACAGGTGTTGCTTCTGCTGTTAAATCTTTAGCCGCTTTCACTGCACCAGTCAATAGTAAACATCAAGAATCCGACCCAAAGGTTTTATATGATCCAAAATCAGACCGTTTTATTTTTATGTGTTTTACGGGCTTTGTGGATACAACGAGTAAATTAATTTTTGGTTTTTCACAAACCAATAATCCAAATGGGGCTTGGAATTTATATACATTGCCTGGAAATCCATTAAATAATAACCTTTGGAGTGATTACCCCATGTTGGCAATGACAGAGAAAGAATTGTTTTTAAGTATTAATTTATTGCGTAATGACAGTTCGTGGCAAACTGGCTTTGTTGAAACCGTTATTTGGCAGATAAAAAAAGATAGTGGTTACGCTGGATTGCCTTTAGGTGCCTTTATGCATTATAACATTAAATATGGTTCAAAATCTATTAGAAATTTATGTCCTGCTAAAGGCGGAAGTAAATTGTATAAACCTAATATGTATTTTATTTCGAATCGAAATTTTGCATCCATGAACGATACTGTTTTTTTAGTAAATGTGACTGATACGATTGGTGCCCCCACAAATACTGTTACAGTCAAAGCATTAGTGAGTAATCAGCCTTATTATTTTCCCCCTCCCGGGAGGCAACCTAATACACTCGGAACAGCTATTTCTACGCAGTCTTTAGCGTGTAATGATGCGAGAACCTTAGGTGCTTTTTATGAAAATAATATGATTCAATATGTTCACAACACAAAGAATCCAGCTAATAACCAAGTTACTACTTATTATGGGGTTGTGACTAATCCCCAGAGCGCCAGCCCTATTGCAAAAGGTTATATTATTGCAAATGATACGATGGATTTTGGTTATCCAAATATTTCTTACGCTGGGAATAGTGCCACAGATAACACAGCCATTATCAATTTCAATCATAGTTCTCCAAAAGTATTTGCAGGCTGTTCAGCCATGAGAGCCGATGCACTTGGAAATTTTTCGCCTATTTTGAGAATAAAAAATGGATTAAAGACGATTGATTTATTATCTTCCAACCTCGAAAGATGGGGAGATTATAGTGGTTCACAGCGTCGTTATAATAAACCTGGCCAAGTTTGGATAAGCGGTTATTATAGTTATCAGTACAATACAGTATATAAATACGTTCATGCGGCTTGGATTGCTCAAATTGGTTTGGATGCGAATCAGGTTTTAGGTGTTAGCGAATCTGTAAAAAATGAACCATCCGTTTTACTTTTTCCAAATCCTGCACAAGACCTATTTAGTGTCGATTTTACTATTGCCAAACCTGAATACATGACCTTTGAATTGTTGGATGCTCAAGGAAAATTAGTTACGGTGTTGATGAGAGATTGGATAAAACTAAATCAAAATACATTTCAGTTTAGTTTAAGAGATGTAAATACTGGCATATATTTTTTAAAAATCACAGGAAATAATAATACCAACATAACTAAAAAAATTATTAAGCAGTAAGTACTGATTCCTATGCGTCCTTTAAAATTTATAGTTATAATACTTACGCTGTTTGTTTTTGTGAAGCAAGCAAAGGCAACACACAATCGGGCTGGAGAAATTACCTATAAGTGGTTGTTTGGTTATACGTATCAGATAAAAATAACAACCTATACCAATATAGGAAGTACTGGTTTAGCAGATCGTTGTGAAGATACCTTACATTTTGGAGACGGCTCTACAGCAGTTGTTTTACGCAGCAATGGGGGAAGTGGATTGTGTTCTTTTCCTGCAAAAGACGGAGTTCCTTTGCCTGGAGGTACCATTAAATTAAATGAATATGTAACCAATCATACTTATAGTGGACCAGGAAATTATTTAATATGGATGGAAGATCCTAATAGAAACGCTGGCGTTATCAATCTTCCAAATTCTGTTAATCAAGTGTTTTACATAGAATCTTATTTAGTTATTTCTACATTTAGCGGTGCTAATAATTCTCCTGTATTGTCATTTCCACCCATCGATAAAGGCTGTGTAGGACATTGCTTCTATCATAATCCCGGCGCTTATGATATAGATGGAGATAGTCTGTCATATGAATTAACAAGTTGCAGAGGTTCTGGTGGAACGCCAATAGTTGGCTATACGTATCCAACAACAGGAGTTGCTGGTGTGTATTCCATCAATCCTATTTCAGGTACATTAACTTGGTGCGTGCCACAATTACAAGGAGAATATAATTTGGCTATAATCATTAAAGAATGGCGTAAAACGTTAGATGGCAATCGAGTTTTAGTTGGTTATGTTTTGCGTGATTTGCAGGTTGATGTGGGAACGTGTAATAATAATAATCCAATTATTAAACAACCAACTGATACCTGTATTTTAGCAGGGAGTATTCTTACAAAAATAATTAGAGCAACAGATCCAGATGGAGATTTTTTAACGCTTAGTGCCAATGGTGGTCCTTTTGGAGTTAGTACTCCAATAGCAACCTTTGCCTCATTTCCGGGTTTTAGTCCGGTGAGCGGTATTTTTAATTGGTCTACTGTTTGTGCTCATATTCGTAAAGCGCCTTATCCTGTAACGGTTAAAGCCATTGATAGTGATCCAAGTATTAATTTAGTTGACTTTAAAACATTTAACATTACGGTAGTTGCGCCGCCACCATTGAGTTTAACGGCTGTGCCAATTGGAAGTAATATAAATTTAAAATGGAAAAAACCAACGTGTCATCAATTCACTGGAAATAAAATTGAAAAGTATTGTGTATACCGCAAGGCGGATTGTACGCCTTGGATTCATGCAACGTGTGAAACAGGCGTGCCAGCTTATACTGGATTTGTTTTAGTTGGGTGCACATCAAGTTTAAATGATACCACGCTTTTAGATACAAATTATGGAAATGGATTATCGCAAGGCACAAATTACAGTTACCTTGTAATAGCTGTATTTACTGATAATGCTGAAAGTTACGCCTCTAATCAAGTGTGTACGCAATTAAAAAGAGATGTGCCCGTATTGATTAATGTAGACGTTACTTCTACATCAACTACAAGCGGTTCAGTATTTGTAAGATGGATAAAACCATTATTAAATTCAAGCACGGCACTTGATACCATCGCTTTGCCGGGGCCTTATCAAATGAAACTATCATATTACAATGGTTTTGCGACAAGCACTTACACAACTATTTACTCTGTCACAAAACCATATTTTGCGGCTATCAATCAATTGTCGGATACAACATTTACACACAGTGGAATAAACACATCTGATGTAGCACACACTTACAAAATAGATTTTTATGCGAATGCTATTTTCATTGGGTCTGCACAAAGAGCGTCCTCTGTATTTTTAACGTTATTGCCTGGCGATAATCAAATGAAATTGAATTGGAAGCAACAAGTGCCATGGGTTAATTATAAATTTCGAATTTGGAGAAAAATTCCTTCTAGCACAGTATTTGTTTTACGCGATAGCACAACGGCATTAACGTATACAGATTTAAATTTAGTAAATGGTGCCACGTATTGTTATAAAGTGGAAGCAATCGGACAGTATTCTGATCCGAGTATTCTAAGACCATTGATAAATTTTTCGCAAGAAGCTTGTGCAAAACCAATCGACCTTGTCCCTCCTTGTTCGCCAAAATTAGATCTTATTTCTGATTGTCAATTACCAAGTTTGGTATTGCAATGGAACAATCCAAATAATAGTTGTGCGGACGATGTTGTTAAGTATAATATTTATATCGCAGAAACTGATGAGTCGCCATTGATATTAAAAGATTCAATCAAAATTGTATCTGATACGATAATCGCATTTGATAATTTAACTTCTATTGCTGGTTGCTATGCCATAACGGCTGTAGATTCTTTTGGTAATGAAAGTTTACAAAGTGCAAAAATATGCGTTGATAATTGCCCTGAATATGAATTGCCGAATGTCATTACCTTAAACAGTGACGGCGTCAATGACTTTTTTAAACCAATTAAAAATAAATTTATAAAAGATATTGATTTGAAAGTTTATAATCGTTGGGGTGTTTTAGTTTTTGAAACGACTGACCCAAAGATTATGTGGGATGGAAACATTGTTAAAACAAAACAACCATGTGTAGATGGAACTTATTTTTACGTCTGTCAAGTCAATGAAATTAGAGTAAAAGGTATACAACAACGTTTTTTAAAAGGCTTCCTTCAGATTTTTAATAAATAATTTTACGTGCAAAAACGAACAGTACTCATATTTTCAATTTTTGTAAGCTATATAGTTTTTCAGTTTTTATGGTGGGAAGTTTTATTGGTAAAACAGTCCAATGAAATCATTAAAGAAAAACAAAATTTAGTAGCCTTATCTAGCACCAATTACGATTCAATTTTAATTGATATTCAAGAATTAGAATCAAAAAAAATAAATCGCGTGTATATGATTGTGGGTGAAGGCACCGTATTTATGCTCATTTTATTATTTGGTATAATGAAAGTGAGAAGATCAATCAAAAAAGAAATTGGTTTAAATGAACAGCAGAAGAATTTTATTCTCAGTGTTTCTCACGAATTAAAAACACCAATATCGGCTTCAAAGCTTCAAATACAAACTTTATTGAAGCATGAATTGGACAGAGGTAAACAAGTTGAAATTTTAACCCATGCTTTAGATGAAACGGAGCGTTTAAATAAGTTGGTGGAAAATGTGTTAACGGCCAATCAATTAAATACGAGAAAAAATAATCTCCATAAAGAAAATTTTAATGTGAGTATATTGATTGAAAGTATTGGTAAACGCTATTTTTCAGCATTAATAAATAATCACGCTTTGAAAATTTATTGTGAGTCAAATTGTGTTCTTTATGCCGATAAAGAATTAATTCAATCGGTTATTGTTAATCTCATAGAAAACGCTGTAAAGTATTCATTTGATAACGTAGATGTTTTAGTTTCTTTAAAAAAGACAGACCAAAAATTAGTATTAGAAATCTTTGATTCTGGTATTGGCATTATTGAAACAGAAAAGGAAAAAATATTTGAAAATTTTTATAGAAGTGGCAATGAGGACACCCGGAAGACCAAAGGTACAGGCATAGGACTGTTTCTTGTGAAAACCATTTGCGATTTGCACCATGCCTCGATAGCTGTTTTATCTAATGAGCCAAAGGGAAGTATTTTTAAAATCGAATTTCAAAAATGATTTTAAAAGCAATTTTATATAGTAGTTTGTTTTTTCTACTTATTTCATGCAATACGGATGAATTAAGAAATCATCAAACAGTGTCAAGTGAAGTAAAATTAAGTTATGCGAAACGGTTTAAAGTAAAGCTAAACGATCAATTTGTAACCATTCAATTACTTGGAAATAAAAGCAATGAGGATGTAACGGCAACATTTATTTTATATAAAAATGAAAAACCGATTGCCAATCAAAACGCGTATTTCATTAAAGTACCAGTTAAAAAAATGGCGTGCATGAGTTCTATTTACGCCGCTATGGTAGCTAAATTAAATGCGCAAAAAAGTATTGTAGCAATTGATAATGTAGATTATTACACGAACTCTTTTATTCAAGAAGGTGTAACAAATCAATCGATTGTTGAATTAGCAAAAGGATACCAAGTTGAGGTTGAAGAAACGATAGCCTTGAATCCAGATTTATTTATGACATTTGGAATGGGAAATCCTTCAGAAGATATTGATAAAAAATTAATGCAAGCGAAAATTCCTATTGCGATTAGTTTAGATCATTTAGAAGAAACACCATTAGCAAGGGCTGAATGGATTAAGTTTTTCGGTTACTTTTTAGACAGAGCTAATTTGGCCGATTCTTTATTTGTAGCCACTGAAAAAAAATATAACGATTTAAAGCAACTTGCTAAAAGCGTAGTTCAAAAGCGTACGGTACTCACGGAAATTAAGTATGGAGACGCTTGGTATGTACCAGCATCAAACAGTTATATGGCACATTTATTAAAGGATGCTGGGGCTCATTATTTTTTAGGAAATAGGAATGAAACAGGAAGTACGCCGCAAACCTTTGAATACGTTTATAATGCCGCTAAAGATTGCGATGTTTGGTTAAATTTATATAACCTCAATGCAAAGCAGGAGTTGTTGAGTTACGATGAACGGTATGCTTTATTTAAGGCTTATCAAACAAATCAATTATATAATAATAATAACCATCAAAACAAACAAGGGTATAGTGATTATTGGGAAACAGGAATTACGAATCCAGATGAAGTATTGGCTGATGTGATGTATATTTTATATCCTCATTTATTGCCTCATCACGAATTGAAATATTATAAACAACTGAAATAACAAAGTTTATGAAAAAAACTCAATTCATAGGTTATGTAAGTTTACTCACGGTTGTGCTCGGTTTATTAATGTTAGCCGATTTGTCTACTGGAAGTGTCAATGTGTTTTCAATACAAGGCAATAGTCAGTTAGTAGAAACTATATTATATACAATTCGTTTACCAAAAGTTATTACGTGTGTCTTAGCTGGCTCAGCTCTAGCATTATGTGGTTTACTTATGCAAACCTTGTTTCGCAATCCATTAGCAGGCCCTTATGCATTAGGGGTTAGCAGTGGAGCAAGTTTATTTGTAGCAATAGCTACTATGTTGCTAACATCCATTCAGATTTCTGGGTTATATTTTTTTGGTAAAAGCATGATTACCCTTTTCTCTATGGTGGGAGCATTTTTAGTTACACTCATTATTTTATTCATTTCTAGAAAAAATAAAAGTAGTGTTACTGTTTTATTAGTAGGCATTATGCTTTCTCAAATTTTAGGCGCACTGCAATCGCTGGTTGAGTTTATGAGTAGTAGTAATAGCTTAAAAACATTTGTGATCTGGGGCATGGGAAGTGTTAGTTCAACGACATTGGGCGATATCGTTTTTATAGTTCCCATTTATGTTATTTCTATTGTTGTAACATACTTAATGGTTAAATCGTTAAATGCCATTTTATTAAATGAGCATTATGCGGCAAACTTAGGAATCAAAATTTCTATGCTTCGAATAAAAGTCATTTTAATTACGGCTGTTCTTGTAGGCCTTATTACAGCATTTTGTGGACCAATCGCTTTTGTTGGCATTTCTGTTCCCATTGCCTCAAGGTTATTATTTAAAACATCGCATCATACCCATCAAATTACGTTCTGTTTGCTATTAGGCGCTTGCGTGATGGTGTTTGCTGATCTTATCTGTCAACTATTGAGCGCACACATGATGCTGCCAATTAACACCGTTACAACGCTTATAGGTTCACCAGTAGTTTTGTATTTATTGTTTAAATCTAAATTTAATATGCAATGATAGAAATTGAACAATTAGAAATTGGGTATCGCAGCAAACGTAAACAAACATCTGTTTTTAAAGGTTTACAGGCCTCATTTCAATCAGGCTCTTTAATTGGATTGATTGGCGATAATGGTATTGGTAAATCTACATTACTCAAAACGCTTACTGGTTTTTTAGAACCTTTACATGGTTCTGTTTTAATTCAAGGGAAAAATTTGGCAACTTTATCGTTTGAGCATAAAGCAACATTAATCTCCATTGTGACAACCGAAAAAATAAGCGGGTTTAATTTAACGGTTTATGATGTTGTGGCATTAGGCAGAACGCCTTATTTATCAGTATTTGGGAAGCTTATGCCAAATGATATCGCCATTATCGAAAGAAGCTTAGAACGTTTAGGACTCGCTTCATTAAAAAATATAGTGATGGACGAGTTGAGTGATGGACAGAGGCAGAAAGTGATGATTGCAAAATCATTAGCACAAGAAACGCCCATTATTTTATTAGATGAACCTACTGCTTTTTTAGATTACACATCAAAGCATAAATTATTTGAAGACTTAAAAACTTTGTGTATTGAAGAGCAAAAGTTAATTATTGTATCATCGCATGATATTGATTTGATGCAAAAATACATGACAAAGGCTTTGTATTTAAAAGAGAATAATTCTTTTGAAGTGAAGTAAGGTGATTAGGTTTTTTGTTTTTTCTTTTTCGCTGCAGGAAACAAAATATTATTTAAAATCAATCGATAACCTGGCGAATTAGGATGCAAGCTTAAATCGGTTGGAGGATCTTCCACTTTATGCTGGTAATCTTCCGGATCGTGTCCGCCATAAAATGTCCATGTACCTTTACCATGTGTACCATGTATATACCGCGCTTCATTAAACGCTTTTGATTCGCCTAATACCAATACATTTTTTTTAATGTATGATTTTGTATAAGCGGTTGTTTGTCCGTAAAACCCTTTAATAGTCTGCACATGATTTTGACAGAGCATGGTTGGAACAGGATCCCACTTAGCCGAAAACTCGAACAAGGTAAACACATCATTTTCTTTCGTCACACCAAATTGGTTGCGCGTGTTTGTGGCGTCAATCGTTGAAAATTCATATTCAAATGGGTTAGTACTGAGTTGGTATTTTTCAAATGCATAGCCTTTGTCATAGTCTATTTTTTTATTCATGGCGGGGTCGGCAGCATCATGATCAAACATCGTTTCGCAAATGTCAATGCCTTCTGCAGCCAACGCAATATCATAACTATCCGTGGCGCTACACATGGCAAACATAAATCCACCAACAAATACAAAGTCATTTATTTTTTTCGCAACCGCTAATTTTAATTGAGAAACTTTTGCGAAGCCTAATTTTTTGGCCATCGCTTCATCATCTTTCACTTGCAATTGATACCATGCCGCTTGTTTGTAAGAGGCATAAAAACGACCATATTGACCCGTGAAGTCTTCGTGATGTAAATGCAACCAATCATAATCTTTTAATTGATCACTGAGTATTTCTTCATCATACACCACCTCGTATGGAATTTCTGCATATTTTAAAACGAGTGTTACGGCATCGTCCCAAGGCTGTTTCGTTTTTGGCGAATACACTGCCACGCGTGGAGCTTTTTCTAGTTTCACCACATCTTGGTTCACTTCTGGATTGGCAATGTCTTCTAATATACTATGCCCTTGAGCATCCGAAATAACCTCAAAGCTAACGCCTCTTACCGTGCACTCTGTTGTTACAGGCTTTGCGTTGGGAATCAAAAAACTACCACCTCGGTAGTTTACAAGCCATTGTATTTCAAGCTCGCCTTTTATCGACCAGTAGGCAATGCCATAAGCCTTTAAATGATTTTTTTGAGTTTCATCCATGGGTATTAAGATGTAACTGCTCAAACCATGTAAGGATTGTAAGATAAATAAACTAAGAATAATTATTTTTTTCATTTTGCAACACTAAGGTACAAGTTTATTTTTTTATTGTGAGCTATATAACTCTAAAAATTATTTACTTTTACGGTATGTTTACAGGAATTATAGAAACCTTAGCCAAATTAGAACACATTGAAAAGGAACAATCCAATGTTCATTTTACATTCAGTTCTTCCATCACGCCCGAATTAAAAGTTGACCAAAGTGTGGCACACAATGGTGTTTGTTTAACCGTTGTAAAAATACACAACGAGCAATATACGGTGACGGCTATTGATGAAACGTTGCAAAAAACTAATTTAGGACATTTACAAATAGGTAACCTTGTTAACTTAGAACGTTGCATGGCTGCAAATGGCCGATTTGACGGACATATTGTGCAAGGCCACGTAGATGAAACTGGAACGGTGACAAACATTGTGAATAATAATGGTAGTTGGACTTACACCGTGTCATACCAAAAGCTATCTCATAATGTAACGGTTGAAAAAGGCTCTATTACAATTAATGGAACAAGTTTAACGGTTGTAAATTCTCAAGACCATTCTTTTTCTGTTTGTATTATTCCTTACACCTATGAAAACACCATTTTTAAAACGTTGAAGATCGGTGATACCGTTAATTTAGAATTTGATATTGTAGGTAAATACGTGGCTAAAATGTTGGGGAAGTAATACTTATTTTAACTAACGATTTTGAACGTTGTGCTTTTTTTGTAGAATCAATTTTATTTCTCAATTTAAGATTATAAATTTCATTTACTAATAAAATCATACTTTAGTGAAGCTATATTTCAAAAATGAAATCAAAGTAACTTACTAATTCTTTACAACCTTACTTGTTTTAATAATCTCACCTTCGTTGTTTTTGATGATGACGTTATAAATGCCATTGCTGTATTTCGATACATCCATTTGACCTTCTTTATAAATGTTTTGCGTGGTAATTAATTTTCCATTGAGGTCTAATATTTCTATACTTGCTTTTTCGTTATTGTACAAGTACACATTTAAAACATCCGAAGTAGGGTTTGGTCCAACAAATACAGTGGCGAGGTTTAATTCTTCTATGCCAATACTTGTATTGAGTGAAGGATCTTTTACTGGCCCAATAGTTTTATTTAATATCCAATTAGATGGGTCAACTGCAATGGCTGTTACTGTTCCTGATAAAGGGATGATGTAATTTTCTGTTAAGTTCGCGTGATTGAGTCGTATAACGGTATCGGGCTTTGCGGTTCTTGAAACGCGGTAATCCATATCGGTTATAAATAATGGCACGGAGCTTGGCATGGATTGGGTTTGTATGGATTGTAAAATAAAGTTTCCACCCGTTTGGTTCCATTTCACATCAAAGGTTGGATAACCTTGCCCGTAAAACCATTGGTTAAAAAACTGCGTTAAATTAATGCCTGTATAGGTTTGCATGTAAGTCTTAAAATCAACTACACTCGCCACATTAAATTTATAGGTATTTTGAAATCCTCTAATGGCATTAAAAAAAGTAGAATCATTATTAATGGTGTAACGTAGCATGTGTATAAGTGCGCTACCTTTATCATAGGTTAGTCGCGAATCAAAAATAACATTCGCGTCCATCGTGTCAGCATTTGTAAAATAACAGCTTCCACCGGGTTGCATCATCACACTGTTATGCACACTCGTCATTTTACTGGATGCTGTTGTTCCTGAAATCGTTGGTAAATATTGATGGCATAAATATTCTGTATAACTTGCCCAACCTTCATTGATAAAAATATCTTTCCACGCTTTGCAGGTTACATTATCGCCCCACCATTGGTGCCCCAATTCGTGCGCATCTAATTCAAAATCAAAAAAACCGAGTGTAGTCATCGTTTGATGTTCCATTCCACCACCTAATGGCGCCATGCAATGCCCGTATTTTTCCTTGTAAAATGGATACATACCAAATAATTTGGATTGTAATTCGATGGTTTGTTTTATTTTATTTAGAGCTGTTTTCTGTGTATTCCAACTTGGATTATTAATAGCGTTATCATATACAAAGTTTTGAATAAAAATAGAATCGGGCGCTAAGTATTGTGGTTTTGCATATAAATTGTAGGCTCTGTATTTGGCTGTTGAAACAGATATTAAATAGTAATCAATGGGGTATCGTGATTTCCATTCGTAACGTTTTTTATTTCCTAAGCTCACTACATTTTTTAGTAAGCCATTTGAGCCAACCATATTCGCACTATCCGTGGTTGCAAATACCCACGACGAATCAATTTTATCCGTAAGGTCTTGTTTGCAAGGAAACCATTGATAAGCCACTAAACTTTCACTTAAACTCCATGATACTTGATTTCCCCAAGCACCTGATGTTCCGAGGTTGTAACCGTCGCCAATGGCTGCACCACCACCTGATGGACATGTGCCTTTGTAATATACAATAGCTTCGAAAATGGTATTTAATGGAATAGGTGTTCCTGCTGTAGCTTTTACTAGACTATCCTGACGAACAAATACGCGTTTGGCTCCATTAACATAAACTGAATCGATAGTGTGATTTTGGTGTAATACAAAAGCAAAGGAATCTAAATTGGCTACAACTACTTTTGCTTTACTCACTACATTACCGCTGATGTAACGTGTATTTCTCTCAACATTAAGATTCAGGCGATAAAATTTTAAATCGTATTTATTTTCTGGCGGCACATAGCCTATAGGCAAAATAGACTGTTTAGCAAAGGCTTTATTAAAATATTTTGCTTTGTGTGTTGCACAGGCATGCTGAGATTGTAAGGTGTTAATTGTAAAAGTAAATAGCAAAAAGTATAAAAAATGTTTCATGAATGTTTTTAAGTTTAATGAGTGCTTAACTGGTTTTTATGACACTAAACTAAACTATTAAATTGTGAAACGCAACATTTCCTAACGCTACTTTATAAACCGTAAATTTTCTGTATAAAAACTATTTATTTTTTTCTAATCTTCCCCAAACGCCCAATGGTAATTGAACGCCACTTTTTGCTTGCAAGTATAATTCGCCAATGCTGAGGTTTGATTTATTTTTTTGCGCAAATGGATTTAATAAATTATGTGGCACCAAAGCTGAGAATCCTAAAGAATACGCGTTCAATATTAATAAATGGTGTTTTGGATCTAGGATTTGTAACACGCTATCCATCATTTCTAAAATATTGTCTTCTAGTTTCCATTTTTCTCCGTTTGGTCCATGTCCAAATGCTGGTGGATCTAAAATAATACCTTGGTAAAAATTACCTCTGCGTTGTTCTTTTTTAGTAAACTTTAAAGCGTCATCAATTAACCAACGAATGTTATCTAAGTTTGATTTTTGCATATTTTCGTTGGCCCAATTTACAACTTGTTTGATGCTGTCAACATGCGTCACGTCTGCTCCAGCAGCTCTGGCGGCTAATGAAGCCCCACCTGTGTATGCAAATAAATTTAAGAATTTTGGTTTTTCTAAAACGTTTAAAAAATGGAATATCACATCCCAATTACAAGCTTGCTCAGGAAAAATACCTACATGTTTAAATCCAGTTAACCCTAATCGAAATGTGATGTCGTTATTATTTTTTTTATCACCCAAGCCATAATTAATCGTCCATTGCTCTGGCATTTTTTTAAGCATTTTCCAATCGCCACTGCTACTACTTTTCGGAATAAATTTCACATGAGCCTGTTTTTCCCATTCAGCTTCTGTGTATATTTTTTTCCATACCGCTTGAGGTTCGGGGCGAATGGTAATGTATTTTCCAAAGCGTTCTAGTTTTTCAAAATCGCCACAATCAATAAGTTCGTAGTCAGTAAATTGAGTTGGTGTAAGTAATTGCATGCTTAAAAATAATGCAATTGTATGCTCTATTTAAATTTTAAAATTAAAGTAGTAAAAAGCGACTTGTTAATAAATGCCTTTCTGATTTTAAATAAATTGGTTCTTAATTTACTTACTTTAAATAATTATCAAAATTGGTTATATGCAAAAAACAAACTCTTCTTTTGTCACGTTAATTACTGTTTTCTTTTTTTGGGGCTTCGTAGGAGCAAGCAATGGTATTTTAATTCCCTTATTTAAAGAAAAATTTTTATTAACGCAGTTTCAATCTCAGTTGGTTGATTTGTCTTTCTATATGGCTTATGCAGTTGGGTCGTTGATTTATTTTTTCACTTCTCGCGCAACAGGCGATCCTATTGATAAAATTGGCTATAAGAAAGCTTTGATATTGGGATTATTGATTTCCTCAATTGGTGCATTGTTATTTATTCCAGCCGCTAATTTGTTATCGTATCCTTTATTATTAGCCGCGTTATTTGTAATTGGTTTAGGTTTTGCACTTCAGCAAATAGTAGCTAATCCATTCGTGATTAATTTTGGGGCAAAAGAAACTGGTTCTCACCGTTTAAATTTGGCGGGTGGTTTAAATTCATTTGGAACAACCATCGGTCCAGTTATTTTGAGCTACGCTCTATTTGGTAATATAAGTGGACCAGTGATAGCATCTAACGGTTTGAGTGCTGTTAAAATTCCTGCGCTTATTTTGTTTGGCTTATTTATCCTGTGCGCTACTATTTTGTGGTTTTCTAAATTACCTACCGTTAATTCTTCAGAAAAATTAGATAAAGATTTAGGTGCTTTAAAATACCCGCAGTTAACACTTGGCATGGTTGCTATTTTTGTATATGTTGGAGTAGAAGTATCCATACAAAGTAATTTAGGCGCACTTTTACAAATGCCAGAAATAAAAGGAATAGATCACACAAAAATTTCTCATTTCATTTCTTTGTACTGGGGAAGTTTAATGATTGGCCGTTGGACTGGCGCATTGACTGTTTTTAATTTTAGTAAAACAACCAAGTTAATCATGCAAATCATCACCCCGTTTTTGGCATTTGCAGTTATTTATGGCATTAATTATTTAAGAGGCAGTCAAGTAGATGATTATTTATATTACATTCCATACATCTGCATTGCTTCTGTGTTATTTATTTTTTCAGGAGACAACCCAGCACGAACGTTATTGGTACTATCTCTTACAGCTTGTTTGATGATGATTGTTGGCTTAGTGAGTACTGGTAATTTAGCTTTGTATTCGTTTATAAGTGGTGGTTTATTTTGTTCGGTGATGTGGCCTTGTATTTTTGCATTAGCCATTAATGGCTTAGGTAAATATACCAATCAAGGTTCTTCGTTGTTGGTGATGATGATATTAGGCGGTGCAATAATTCCTCCTCTGCAAGGTATTTTAGTTGACTTATTAAACCCACAAATTTCGTACATTGTTACGGTATTTTGTTTTGCTTATTTAGCGTGGTATGCTTTTAAGGTTAAATCAATTTTTAAGAAACAAGGCATCGAATTTCAATCTCACACAACAGTTAATCATTAATAAAAAAACATGAAAGTTACATTAAATATCAAATTAGTAAATTCAAAATTTAATCAAGCGTATGCCGATAAAGACAATGAAGGGGAAGAAACAGAAGACAATATTAAATATTTGTGGGAAGATGAATTTGACGTACAAGGAAATGTAAAGAATTTTAGAGTCATCAATAATACAACGTATTTATTAAAAGGGTTGTATGCGAACGATGATGAATTTTGTTTTGAAATACCAAACATGACTGTGCTAGAGTGCACCATGGAAGATGGTTCTGTTACTTTGTTGCCGTTTTCAAAAAAAGCAATTAGTAAAACAGATAAAGTAGATTCTAAAGATGGATTGTATTTTAATATTAATTTAAAAAGTATTTACGAAATCATTAATCCCATGTTAGGCGTATATATTATTAAAGATGATTATCCACAAGAATTATTAGGAGAACTAAATGATGAAGAAGAGTAGTGTTTTAAGTTTGATAGTGATGTTTTTTTTCTTGCAGATTTTTTCTCAAGAACCGGAACGTGTTTTGCCAATTATTCCAAAACCATCAGAATTAACTTTATTAAAAGGTAATTTTAAATTATCCAGCACGACTCAAATTGTTTTACAAAATGAAACGTCTTGTAAAAATGAAGCTGATTTATTAAATACCTATTTACAAAAACACTACGGGTTTAAACTTTCTATAGTTGCCAAACCAAAGGCACATCAAAACTACATAGAGTTTAAAAATGCTGATTGGCAAGCCAACGCGAAGGAACACTATGAGTTAGATATTACAGAACAAAAAATTTCCATCTTGGCGGTTGCAAATTGTGCAGGAAGTTTTTATGCGATTCAAACATTAATTCAAACATTACCAATTGATTCAAAACAGTCATTATTATTGCCTTGTATACACATTAAAGACGAACCAAGATTTAAATGGCGAGGCATGCATTTAGATGTTTGCCGTCATTTTTTTCCAAAGGAGTTTATAAAAAAGTACATAGATTTACTCGCTATGTATAAAATGAATACATTTCATTGGCATCTTACAGAAGATCAAGCCTGGCGTATTGAAATTAAAAAGTATCCTAGGTTAACGCAAGTTGGCGCTTGGAGAAAAGGATCTATGCTTGGCGCATACAAAGATCAAAAGTTTGATACCATTCCTTATGGTGGATTTTATTCGCAAGACGATATTAAAGAGATTGTAGCTTATGCAGAAAAAAAATACATTACCATTGTTCCTGAAATTGAAATGCCAGGACATTCAGTCGCTGCGATTACGTCCTATCCTTGGTTGTCTTGTAGAGGTAAACAAATTGACGTAGAAAAAGGTTGGGGTGTTTTTGAAGATGTGTTTTGCACGAAAGATTCTACGTTTACATTTTTAGAAAACGTATTAGACGAAGTGATGGATTTATTTCCAAGTCCATATATACATATTGGTGGGGACGAATGTCCAAAAACACGATGGAAAACGTGTTCACATTGTCAGTCTATCATTACAAAAGAACATTTAAAAGATGAACATGAACTTCAAAGTTATTTTATTAAGCGTATTGAAAAACATGTGAATGCAAAAGGAAGACAAATTATAGGTTGGGACGAAATCTTAGAAGGAGGCTTAGCACCAAATGCAGCTGTGATGAGTTGGAGAGGTATAGATGGTGGAATTGCTGCAGCCAAACAAAAACATGTCGTTGTCATGTCACCTGGAACGCATTGTTACTTTGATCATTACCAATCATCACCAACCGACGAGCCATTAGCTATCGGAGGATATACGCCTTTGGAAAAAGTATATGCCTTTGAACCTATTCCTGGCGATTTATCCAAAGATGAGGAACAATATATTTTAGGGGCTCAAGCCAATGTTTGGACTGAATATATTTTAAATGAAAAACATGTGGAATACATGGCTATGCCCAGAATGGCAGCATTAGCAGAAGTATTATGGACGCCGAAAGAATTAAAAAATGAAACTAATTTTTTAGAACGATTGCAAAAACATTTTTTACTCTTAGACCGGTTAGATGTGAATTATGCTAAAGCATTATATAATGTAAAGTATACCATTACACCAAATCAAAACACACAACGACTCGAATTAGATTTAAATGCTAATTCGTTTTTAGGAAGTGTGTATTATACTTTAGATAGCAGCACGCCAACTATGAATTCAATAAAGTATGCAGCACCCATTGAATTAAAAACGACTACAACTATTAAAGCTGCTTTATTTAAAAACAATGAATTAAAAGGAAGAATTAGTTCACGTGAATACAACATCAATAAAGCCACAAATAAATTAGTAAACTTTAAAACACCACCAAGTAAATATTATAACACGGGTGGCGCTTTTACACTTGTGAATAGTGTTGTTGCTACTTTACCTCGTGTCAACGATCAATGGCTTGGATGGAGTGGACAAGATATAGAAACAGTTGTTGATTTAGGAAAAGATGAGACAATTGAATATATTCAGATTGGTTTTTTAAACGAAGAACTGAATTGGATATATTTACCACAGTCGGTAGAATTTTTAGTTTCCAATGATGGCATTGAATATACTTTTATTCAAAAACAAACAACGAAAGAGTATAAGCAAGAACGCTTCGCTACCAGCTCTTTTAAACCGATTAAAACAAGATATGTTAAGATTATCGCTAAATCGTTTGGAATAATTGAAAGTGGTAAGCCAGGCGCTGGTGAAGACGCTTGGCTATTTTGTGATGAAATCATAATCAACTAATATGACTACAAATAGAAGACAATTTTTGAAGTTAACAGCATTTGCTTCATCCTTATTTGCTTTTAATAAAACAAAAGCAACTCAGCTTATTGAGACACAAGTAAAACCACAAGTAAAGCCAATCGTTATTTCCACTTGGCGATTTGGAGTTGAAGCCAATGCAGAAGCTTGGACTATTTTATCAAAAAACGGAAGAGCGCTAGATGCAGTTGAAGCTGGCGTAAAAATTCCGGAGGCGGATCCAAAAGAAAGAAGTGTTGGTTATGGAGGAAGACCAGACCGAGACGGGCGTGTTACTTTAGATGCCTGTATCATGGATGATTTTTCTAACATCGGGTCAGTTGGGTGTTTGGAACATATTGTTCATCCCATTTCAGTAGCAAGAGCAGTGATGGAAAAAACTCCACACACCATGCTTGTTGGCGAAGGCGCTTTAGATTTTGCTTTATCTCAAGGGTTTAAAAAAGAAAATTTGTTGGTGAAAGAATCTGAGGATGAATGGAAGGAGTGGTTGAAAAAAGCCGAATATAAACCAAAAGCGAATATCGAAAATCATGATACGATTGGCATGATTGCCTTAGATATGAATGGTAATTTATCTGGCGCATGTACAACGAGTGGTATGGCTTTTAAAATGCATGGTCGCATTGGCGATTCACCAATTATTGGTGCTGGATTATTTGTTGATAATGAAGTTGGAGCAGCCACCGCTACTGGTCACGGCGAAGAGGTAATGCGTATTGTAGGGAGTCACACGGTTGTAGAATTAATGCGACAAGGTTTTTCCCCAGAAGAAGCTTGTAAAAAAGCAGTGGAGAGAATTATAGTTATTGCTACTAAAAAAAATAAATCATTAACTGATTTGCAGATTGGATTTATTGCCATCAATAAAAAAGGTGAACATGGAGCTTATTGCTTGCAAAAAGGGTTTAATTATGCGGTTTACTCTCCCGAGATAAATAATAAATTAATTGATGCAAAAAGTTTATTGTAAAACTCTTTTAGAAATTGCGTGCTTCTCTGTCGAATCATGCATAAAGGCTCAAGAGTTTGGTGCTGATCGTATTGAATTTTGTACTCGTTATGATTTAGGTGGAATCACTCCATCCGAAGAGGATATTATCCGAGTTAAAGCAACCTTACATATTCCTTTACATGTTATAATAAGACCACGAGGAGGAAATTTTTTTTATACGCCGGATGAAATTGGAGTCATGAAAAAAGATATTTTATTTTGTAAAGCTCAAGGTGTTGAAGGTGTTGTTTTTGGGATATTAAATGATGATCATACAATTAACCATGCAATCAATAAAGAATTACTAGAGTTGTCAAAACCAATGTCTACCACATTTCACAGAGCTATTGATGAATGCGTAAATAGTGAGGATGCCTTTAAAAAGATCATTGATTTAGGTTTCACAAGAGTTTTAACATCAGGCAACAAATCAAAAGCAATTGAAGGACTTAACCAATTAAAAACGTTGCAAAATAAATTTGGTAACGAAATCATTATCATACCGGGGGGTGGCATTCGAAGTTCAAACATTGAAGAAATAATTTTGGGTACAACCTGTAAAGAATATCATTCAGCCGCCATTGTGGATGATACTGAGCAGATCAACATTTCAGAATTAATAAGTATAAAAACCAAGATGACTAAATTATGAATAGATATTTAATGTATTTTTTCCTGGTGTGTTTTGAATTGGCGTTGAGTCAAAGCAGTCAAATTGATACTCATATATCTTGGCAGTTTCGAAAAGTTGGAACGACTGAGTTTTATCCTGCCTCTGTTCCAGGCACAGTCCACACAGACTTATTCACTAATCATTTAATTAAAGATCCTTTTTTTTCGGATAACGAAAAAAGTTTACAGTGGATTGAGCAAGAAGATTGGGAATATGTTGGACAATTTGATTGTGATGAATTACTTTTTACGAACAAACACATTGAATTGAATTTCGAAGGGTTAGATACCTATGCAACAATTTTTTTGAATGGTAAACAAATTTTAGATTGTAATAATATGTTTCGTTACTGGAATAAAGATGTGAAGCCATTTTTGAAGGTAGGGAATAATACATTGCAAATTATTTTTGAATCAGCTGTCAAAAAAGGTAAAGCTGAAGCAAACAAATTGAAGTATACGTTGCCAGGTGATGAAAAAGTATTTACTCGAAAAGCCCAGTATCAATATGGATGGGATTTTAGTCCGCGCTTTGTAACCTGCGGAATTTATAAACCAATACGAATGATTGTATGGAATGATTTTAAAATGGAATCTATGCATCACATCATTACTGAATTAAATAAGTCTAAAGCGGTAGTTAAATTTATTTCAGAAATTATTTCGGATTGCGATACTTCGTTGGTCATTAGTATGAAGGGTGATTGTTCCGTCGCCAAATCAAAGCAATCTCTGTTAGCAACAAATAAATCATTGCAATTACATAAGGGTTTAAATAGAGACACATTTACCTATCAGATTAACAATCCCGAACTATGGTATACTAATGGCTCAGGAAAACAAGCCATGTATCGTATTCAGTTCAGTAGTATCGATAATACAAAATCTGTTCTATTTCATCACATGGAAATTGGACTAAGAACCATTGAATTAGTAAGACAAAAAGATATGATTGGTGAACAGTTTTATTTTAAAGTAAATGGAAATCCTGTTTTCATGAAAGGAGCTAACTATGTACCTCAAGATAATTTTATAACGAGAGTTAGTTCGGAGAAGCAAAGCAGATTAATTGAAAGAGCTACGCAATCAAACATGAATATGATTCGGGTATGGGGAGGAGGACTTTATCCTGATGATGAATTTTTTGAGGCTTGTGATAAAAATGGAATATTGGTTTGGCAAGATTTCATGTTTGCTTGTGCTATGTATCCTGGCGATTCAGCATTTATTGAAAATGTGAAAGAAGAAGTTTCTCAACAAATATGTCGAATACGTCATCATCCTTCTCTAGCATTGTGGTGCGGGAATAATGAAGTTGACGAAGGTTGGAAAAATTGGGGCTGGCAAAAACAATACAACTATTCTAAGTCAGATTCAACTCAAATTTGGAATGATTATGTAAACTTATTTCAAAATGAAATACCGCGTTTAGTCAAACAATTACATCCACTTTCAACAAACATAAGCATGCCATACCATTCCTCTTCACCTTTCATTGGATGGGGAAGAAGCGAAAGCATGAAGCAAGGAGACGCTCATTATTGGGGCGTTTGGTGGGGAATGCAACCATTTGAAATGTATCAAAAAAAGGTTGGTCGTTTCATGAGCGAATATGGTTTTCAAGCATTACCAATGATGAATACATTAAAACAGATTTCGGACTCATCCGTTTTAAATTTAAATTCAGTTTCAATTCAGTCTCATCAAAAACATCCAACAGGTTTTCAAACTATTGAAACGTATATGAAGCGATCATACTCTATTCCCGAAGATTTTAAAAAGTATAATTACGTTTCTCAATTGCTACAACGAGATGGACTAAAAATGGCTATTGAAGCGCATCGAAAAGCAATGCCGAATTGCATGGGAACTTTGTATTGGCAGTTAAATGATTGTTGGCCTGGCATCTCATGGAGTACAATTGATTTTAATGATCAACCAAAGGCGGCCTATTTTGAAACGAAAAAACTTTATAATGACGTTTTAATTTCTGTGAGTGAAGTTGAAGATAAATTTCAAATATACATTGTATCTGATAAAAAATCGAATTGTAAAGCATTAATGACTGTTTCAGTGAAAGATTTTTCCGGGAAAATTATATTCCAAAAAATAGAAAAAGTTGACATGAAAAAAATGAGCAGTACCGTTTATTTTAGTTTGTTAGATACTGATTTAAAAAAATGCGCTAAAATTGAAAGTTACATTAGTGTTGAATTGAAAGATAGTTTTGGAAGCATAATATCATTTGCAACATATTGCTTTGTTAAGCCTACCGAATTAAAATTAACAGATCCGCAGTTAAAAATTGAATTAACAAAAGATAAATCCTCTATCCAAATAACAAGTAAGTCTTTCGTTAAGGATTTATTTTTATTTTCAAATGACACTAATTTTTTATTAGAGAATAACTTTGTAGATATTGAGCCTAATGTGCCACTTAAGATCAAATTGAATTTAGGATTAAAGTTTTTGCCTCAAATTGATCATTATTCTTTGTTTGATTTAAAACAATAGATAAATTATTTTATTAATTTCATTGCTGTTAATTTAAAATTCCGCAATGCGATTCATTTTATATTTAGTTTTTTCTTGTACACTATTTTTTAGTTTAGCGGTTGTCTCACAAACGCATCCATCGGTTTTCGTGAATCCTTTTATTGGAACTGGTGGTGCTGGCCATACATTTCCAGGTCCTGTTTTACCATTCGGTATGGTTCAACTTAGTCCTGATACTCGCATTGATGGAAGTTGGGAAGGCTGTTCGGGTTATCATTATTCTGATTCTATTATATATGGATTTTCGCATACCCATTTGAGTGGGACCGGTGTAAGTGATTATGGTGATGTATTACTTATGCCAACAACGGGAAAACCTTCGATTTTAAATTCAGATTATAAATCGAGATTTTTACATAAAAAAGAACAAGCCAAAGCTGGGTATTATCAAGTTAAATTATTAGACGACACAATTAACGCTGAGTTAACAGTAACTGAGCGTGTCGGGATTCATCGTTATACCTTTCCAAAAACTAAAAAAGCAAATATTGTTATTGATTTAGTTCATAGAGACCAAACGCTTCAAAGCGAATTGAAAATTTTAGATAGCGTTACATTAGTTGGATTTAGAATTAGTAATGCTTGGGCAACAGAGCAACATATTTATTTTATAGTAAAATTTAGTAAGCCGTTTATAAATAGTAGTGTTGTGAAATCTTCACCAACACATTCAATTACTAATGGAGGCTTTTTTCAGTTTGATGCTTCAGGTGGTGAGCCAATTATTGTGAAGGTTGCTATATCGCAAACAAGTATTGATGGAGCTGAAAAAAATTTAAATGCTGAAGCAACCCATTTTAATTTTGATGCGTATAAAAATAGAGCAATTTCTATTTGGGATCAACAGCTATCAAAAATAGAAGTAACAACTCCTGAGAAAGAAAAATTAGAAACGTTTTATTCAGCATTATACCATTGTATGATTCATCCATCCATGTCAGGCGATGTTGATGGAAGTTATAGAGGTAGAGACCAAAAAATACATCAAGCACAAAATTTTGTGCCCTATACCGTATTTTCTTTGTGGGATACCTTTCGCGCCTTGCATCCACTCTTTACTATTATTGAAAAAAAACGAACCATGGATTTTATTCAAACGTTTTTAAATCAATACAATGAAAGTGGAAGATTACCGATGTGGGAACTTTCGGCTAATGAAACGAATTGTATGATTGGATTTCACAGTGCTTCGGTGATAGCTGATGCTTGGATGAAAAATATGATTCATGCTGATACATTGGCTTTATATAAGGCATTAGTTTCAACTTCTAATTATAATAAATTGGGGTATCCTGCTTTTAATAAAAATAATTATTTGCAGTTAGAAGATGAGTCTGAGAGTGTTTCTAAAACATTAGAATATGCTTATGATAATTGGTGCGTTGCTCAAGTAGCAAAAAAAATGAATAATAAATCTGACTTCGATTTATTTATTAAACGTGCACAAGGATATAAAAATCTATTTAATCAACAGTCAGGATTTTTTCAACCTAAAAAAAATGGAACATGGCTTGCAGATTTTAATCCTAAGGAAGTCAATAATCATTATACAGAGGCAAATGGATGGCAATATAATTTTTTCGTGCCACACGATCTAGATGGATTTATAACTATAATAGGTGGGCATAAAAACATGGAAACCAAGTTAGACGAATTATTTAATACATCATCTGATTTAAATGGCAGAACACAAGCTGATATTACTGGATTAGTTGGGCAATACGCGCATGGAAATGAACCAAGTCACCACATGGCTTTTCTATATAATTACGTAGGTAGGCCATATAAGACACAAGAGATAACACATAAAATTTTAAATGAATTTTATAAAAATACACCAGATGGATTAATTGGAAATGAAGATTGTGGACAAATGAGTGCTTGGTATGTTTTGACCTCAATGGGTTTTTATCAAGTATGTCCAGGCTATCCAGAGTTTACAATTACCACGCCATTATTTGAATCTATAAAAATCAATTTAGAGAATCATAAGCGTGTTGATATTATAACATCTGGATTTAAGTCTAGTCTTCAATATGTTAGAGCATTTTCTCTCAATGGAAAACGTATTGATAACAATTCGTTTTTATACAGTGATATAGAGCAAGGTGCAGTATTAAATTACGTTTTACAACCGACAAAACCAATAACAAAAAGTTCAAATTATAAACCATCTACATTACCTCATACAAAAATCAATTCGACTGACATAGTTGTAGCTCCATATTTCAGTCGATCAGGTCAAAATAAAAATACGTCTGATACCATGTCTATTTTTAGTTACAGCAAAGATGCGATTGTTTATTATACATTAAATGGAGATGAGCCATCACGACATGCGATTCGTTACCATAAACCATTTCTTTTGAAGAATGCTTCCATAGTAAAAGCAAAAGCTTATACTGGATTGGATAGTAGCTCAACTTCAAAAACTATTATTTATAAAAAACCGAATGATTGGAAAATCAAGCTGTTTTGTAAATATAATAGACAGTATAGTGCTGGCTCAGATGAAGGAATTATTGATGGATTAAATGGATCTTTAAATTGGAGAGCTGGAGAATGGCAGGGCTATCAAGGTCAAGATTTTGAAGCCATTATTGACCTAAGAAACAAACAGACCATACAATCTATTTCATCACATTATTTGCAAGACACACGTTCATGGATTTTGTATCCAACAGAAGTAGATTACTACATCTCTGATAATGGCGAAGATTTTAAGTTTTACGGCCATTATGCAAATACTATTCTTGCGGATGATTATGAAGTACAAGTAAAGTCTTTTTTAACTGTAAATTCAACGTTACCTAGCGCGCGATATATTAAAATTAAAGCAAAAAATTTCGGAAAGTTACCTGACTGGCATCAAGGAAAAGGAGAAGATGCTTTTATATTTATTGATGAAATAGAAATCAAATGAAACAATTATTTTTAGTAATTACTTTTTGCCCCTTGTTTTTTTTGGCTCAACCAAGAGCAGGTGTATGGCGTGGTGTTTTAAAAATAAATGCTGAAGATAAAATAGAGATTCCATTTAATTTTGAAGTAAGCTCATTTAAGGCAATCAAACAAATAGTAATTCATAATGCTCAAGAACAAATTTTGGTAGATGAAATTAACTTAACAAAAGATTCTTTAAATTTTAAAATGCCTGTTTATGATACGGAATTCAAAACAATATTAATTGGTGATTCAATATTATATGGGGTTTGGATTAATCATAACAGAATTGAAAATAATAAAATGATATTTGAGGCGCATTTTGGAAATTATGAGCGATTTAGTTTTTCAACGAAGGATACGGTTAATTCTTTTTATAGCGGTAAATGGGAGGTAACGTTTAGTTCTGAAAGTAAAGATAGTTGCAATGCCATAGGACTTTTTGAGCAATCAAAACATGGCAATTCGATTTCTGGCACATTTTTAACTGAGACAGGTGATTATCGTTTTTTGGAAGGCACAATTCATAATAACCAATTATATTTAAGTTCGTTTGATGGTTCTCATGCCTATTTATTTATAGCTAATCACGATAGTACTCAAATTAAAGAAGGTTTTTTTTATTCGGGTAATCATTGGAAAGAAACATGGAAAGCCAAACGTAATGATCAATTTACTTTAGCAAATCCTGAAAACTTAACTCATGCTGTTTCTTTAAATGATGAAGTTGATTTTGCTTTTAGTAATAGTAAAAAAAATAAAATTTCATTAAAAGATAAACAGTACAAGAACAAACCTATGGTCATTCAAATTATGGGGACCTGGTGTCCGAATTGTATGGATGAAACAGACTATTTATCCAATATTTATGACAAGTATAATAAAAAAGGCTTGGAATTTCTGGCCATTGATTATGAGCGAACAACTGATTTTGAAAAAGCTAAATACAATGTAAAACGCCTAAAGAAAAAATTCAATGTTCAGTATGAAATTTTAATAGCAGAAGTTTCAGGGAAAGAACAGGCTTCAAAAAGTTTACCGTTTTTAGATAAAATAACCGCATTTCCAACAACTATCATTTTAGATAAATCACATCATGTAAAGTTTATTTATACCGGTTTTTCTGGCCCTGCAACAGGCTTAGAGTATGAGGCATTTAAGAAAAAGTTTGAAAATGTTTTAACGCAATTAACAAAGTAATTTACCTCGGGTATTCAATGCGCACATGATAGATATTCATTAACCTTTTTTTAAATATTTTTTTAATTTGATTAATGTCCCTAAATGTGATGTCAGAATTTATAAATTGATTTTCTGAAATTTGATGATCAATAATTCTATCTACTAATTCATCGATAGCAACTGCATCGTATTTTTTTAAACTTCTAGATGAGGCTTCAACGCTGTCTGCCATCATTAATACAGCAGTTTCTTTACTAAATGGAATTGGGCCTGGATAACGAAATAAATCTTCATTAATGAGTTGTCCTTCGTGTTCTTTTTTGTAATTGTGAAGAAAAAAACGCGTTGTCGTTGTCCCATGATGCGTTCTAATAAAATCAATAATAGCTTCTGGTAATTTATTTTCTTTTGCAATTTCAACCCCACTAATTACATGATTGATAATAATTTTAGCACTTTCATCAGAGGTTAAATCCTCATGCGGACTAACTTCTCCTACTTGATTTTCAGTAAAGAACCGCGCGTTATTTATTTTTCCAATATCGTGATACATCGCTCCCGTTCTAACAAGCAATGCATTTCCACCAATTTTATAGCAAGCTTCTTCAGCTAAATTAGCAACTTGTAAAGAATGTTGAAAGGTTCCGGGTATTTTTTGAGAGAGCTGTCTTAATAATGGATTATTTAAATCGCATAATTCTAGCAACGTGAAATCAGAAACAAAACCAAATATTTTTTCAAATAAATAAATGAGTGGAAATGCAAACAGAACACCCAGACTACTAATCATAAATGGATAATAGTTTGTAATAGATTCTAACTGATGAGCTGATTGATTAATTAAATGATAGGAAACAAAAGCAAGGATGTAAAATACACATGTAAGTAAAGCAGAAAATAATAATTTAGATCTTTTACCCATATCAGCCACACTGAAAATAGTTGCAATACCAGCAATGAGCTGTATAAATACAAATTCAAACTTATCTGAAGTGAAAAATGAACATAGTAAAACTATATTTAAAAAATGAAACAACGCTGTTCTACTATCAAAAAAACCGCGTATTAAAATTGGGAATAAACATAGTGGAACAGCGAATAAATAATATTGATTGTATTGGCTTACCATACTGCTCAGGAATACTACAAATACAATCATAAGTAAAATAAAAGTAACGTGCATGTTTAAACTAAAAATAGTTTTTCTAAAAAAAGCTAAAAACAACATCATGAGGCCTAATATGAGCGTACATGTTAAAAGCTTCCCAATCCATGTAGATATTGAAAATGAATTTGAAGTCATTTCCAATTCCAATTTATAATTTTTTAAAACATCAAATTGGTAATCGGTTATAATATCATTTTTATAAAGTAGAACGGTCCCTTTTTTGATTTTGTTATTATAAATATTACGTTGTTCTTTTTCTATCAGTGATATCTCACTATTTAATTGCGAATTAAATTCAATATTCGAAGGGATAGACGAAATTATCTTTTCAATTTCTTCAATATTTCCTGAATTGTTTGCTATGATTGATTTTATTTTCTTTGAATCAATGATGGATGCCGTTGGATACAATTTTGCCTCGTTCTTAAAAACAATATAGATGGAGTCATAACCTAAAATGGCCGTTTTATCTGATAGGAAATAATCATACTTGTAAATACTATCTATAATTTCTTTTGATTTTTTTTGAATAAATCCATCTTTTTCCAATTGTTTAAATAGCTGAATGGTATTTATTTTTTTTTCAGAATAATATATGGGTTCGTTTTTATTACTTAAAGTATTTAATTGCAATTCGGAGTTCTTTTTCCTGACTAAAAAATCTATGTTTGAAATTAAATTTTCACTTTTCCATACATCGCCAATTTTTAAAAATTTAATAGACTGATTTGTATCCGTAGGCAATAATACAGTACAGATGAAAACAGAAAAAACAAATACGATACCTTTATACCATAATGCATGCTTGTCTCTTATTCTTGTGAAAATAGAATTCATGTTACAAAATAACGTTTTATTTTACACAGTTAGTAAAGTCCAGAAAGGGATTATGAACACCATTTTTTTAATTTATTATTTTAAAATAGTAACATGTCCAACGTGTGATTCTTTTTGGGACGTTTCAAGATTTTTAAATTCGCATTTCCAAACGTATACATCAATAGAACACTCTTTACCTTTAAAAGTTCCGTCCCAGCCAGCTTCTGTGTCGTTTGTTTTGAAAATTTGTTGCCCCCAACGATTAAAAATAATAAATGAATATTCGCTAGCACCTATTACTTTGGGTTTAAATAAATCATTTATTCCGTCGGTATTTCCTGGTGTAAATGTATTGGGAATCCAAAAACGAAATTCAGGTATTATCCGGATTAATAAATTAACTGAGTTTTTGCAACCGAAATTATTTGTGACAGTTTGAATAACATTAAAATCTCCCCAATTACTGTAAGTGTGATTTGGATTTATTAAGTTCGAACTATTTCCATCCGCAAAATTGTAATACCACGACACGATGGATGGGTCTGACGTCGTATTTGTAAACGCAATATCAGGATTGAATATTGTTGTGAGTGATGGAGTTGCTATGAACCCTGCCATAGGACTAGGCGACACTGTTATGCTGTTTACAGAAGAAACTTGACTGGTATCAATGCAATTTTGTGTTGTTATTAATGTTAAAGAAACGCTATATACACCTGAAGGAGAAAAAGTATGAGTAGGATTTTGTAAAGTTGAAGTTGTACCATCACTAAATAGCCATGTAAAATTCATACTTGAAGATGAAGTACTCGTGTTTGGAAACGAAATTGTTAATGGGTCGCAGCCATTAGCAATAAACGAACCGATACCTGCTTGTGGATTTTGATATACATTTAAAGTATTTGTAGTAGTGGCATTACAACCATTTTCTGAAACGGTAAAGTTAACAGAGTAAGTTCCGGGAGTATTAAACGTAACATTATTCACTGTTAGGGTAGTTGCAGAAGATGGTGTAGCGTTTGATCCAAAATTCCATGCAAAAGTACCAGACCCCTGAAAGGCTCCTCCACCAATAAAATTAAATGAATTACCGAGAAAACATTGACTTGTTGGTGATAAAAAACTTGGAGATAAGAGTGGATTAATAATAAACACTTCGGTAGTTGTATCCGAGCATGGCGTGCCAGGATTGGCAATTAATGTGACAGTATATGTGCCTTGATTATTAAATGTGTAAGTTGGATTAAACGCTGTTGATGTATCTGTTGTTGTTAATGGATCACCAAAGTCCCATAAATAAGTCGTTCCATTATAACTATTGTTCGCGTAACTAATTGTAAATCCATTGCAAAAACCACTTACACCAGGTGTTGTTGAGACTTGTGAAACGATATCAGCAACAACTACGGAGGGACAATTAATAACATTAAATTGAAAGTCGCGATGATGGGTTCCAATCAATACTCCTGCTCTGTATTCGCTTACGCATACACCAACTACCCATTGACCTAGCATATTTGGTACACCATTTAAAAATCCAGATGTATTATTTATATTGATTGCAGGACTAGATGATAATGGGTAACTAGAAGAGTATGGCGTTAAAAATGGGACGGATAAATATGGTGGAGGAGGAGCAACAGAAGGGCATGCAGGCGGCGGACTTACACAAGCACCACCAAATCCAACTGCTGGTGGCGGACTTGTAATGATGGCACAACAAGGGTCTAATCCATTAAATGGCGCACATAATGAATAAACCAAAGAATCTCCATCAGGGTCAGTGGCGATATGATTAAAGGAAATAGGAATATTAGCGCAAATGTAAATGGGAGGTCGGTTACTAAATCGAGGACTACTATTATTGGTAACAACTTCGGATCCTGGTATATGTTCAAAATATGTTGTTCCAATTGAACCTGGGTTAACTAAATTTAAAATGGTACTATTTCGACAACAACGCTGGTAAACAATATAATATCCTCCGACTATTGGCGGTAAATTAACCATACCTTCATAGATACCTTCTTCTGCGCAAGCTACTCCTGAAGAACTTGGAGCGCAAGCACTATTATTACTTGGTGGAACATTAGTACTTGAAAGCAAGGGTAAATTTAATGTTGTAACAACATTATTGTTGGCATCATAAATCGTAATAAAGGCGGGATTATCTAGCGGTGGAATGCCATTTATACAATCCCTGTATACTTTCATATGAATTTTATAATTATTACCACTCAGTTTATCGTAGTAAATTTCACCACCAACAATATGCGTAGCAGACCCTATTTTACAAATTAGGATTAAAAAAAATAGGATATGTATTCTTAAGTAGCTAATGATTTTTAATTTTTAAAGAGTTGAAAAAATCCATTCAATTTCCTTCCATCCGATACATTTAAAATATAAAAATAAGTCCCGCTTGTTTCGTCGGGCTTCCAATCATTTTTATAATCATTGCTCTCATATATTTTATTTCCCCATCGATTAAAAACCATTAAAGTTGAACTAGGGAAATTAAGAATCCCGTTTATTTTAAAATAATCATTAATGTTGTCACCATTCGCCGTTACCACATTAGGAATGGTGATATTACAATCAATCGCATTAATGATAATACTGATGGTGTTTGTTTTATTACATTGGTCTGTTACCGAAATAGTGTAAGTGTTGGTATTAGGAATTAGTGATTGAGTGAAAAAATAAATCCTGTTTATGGTATCAAAAGGCTTTATCCCAGAAGGCGGGATCATCCAATTGATAGTATAATTTGGTTTTCCTCCCGTGACATCTAATGTTATTTTTTTAATTGAATCTAAACAGAAACTATTAAATGGATTTGCACTCAAAATTGGCAACGTTGACGGTGTTACTTGAATTATTTTTGTGACGAGTTTATTACAAATATCATTTACTCGTATGGTATAGGTAGCAGGTGCGGTAATTACGCCAATATTTAAACTAGATGTAAAGGTTGCCGGATTTGTCCAGGTATAAGTATAGGTTGAAAAACCAAAACTCGGGTTTGCATTTAATACGGTTGAGACACCATTGCAGACTATAGTATCCTTAGCACCTATCACAATGGGTTTATAATCATTAATATAAAACTTAAATTTAATTGATGAACTAAGCGCACATGTTGAAAGAGCTGTTGTATAACTCGTTAATGTAAAGACAATGGTGTCTGTTAATTCTGTTATATTATCTTGTAAGGCTTTTAAATTACATATTTTTATAGTATCTTGACCAATGCCATATTGTAATTGGCTTGGCCATGTGAAACTTGGATTACCAATTTGAATGTAGTCTGAATTTAAAATGGCATTTCCACTCACCTGAAGTTTAAATGAATCTTTTTGCGCAGTGTTAGAGTTTCGGATGAAGTAAACACAATTACTATTACAATCTTCAACCATGATATTATTAGTAAAAGTTATATTAGAGTTTGATGAGGAAACCGAAATTGGAGGAGCACTGCTAAAAGATCCTGCTTCTAAAAATACTCCCGAATCAAACACATGATCAGAAGCATCTGCTATAGCAATTTTTATATGGTACGTTTCTCCACATATTACTTTATGTTTAGCTGTAAGTACAGTTGTTAGTCCATCGTAAACACAATCTATAGAGCCGCTGATATTATCTCTGTAATAGGAACAATTTAAACATGGGCCTGTTGAGGCACTCATCGAATTGCCATTGTTAACTGTATTGATTGTTATAGGTGTTGTTGTTCCAGGAATTAAGGCAATGTTTGTTGCTGCCAGAGGCGTAGAAACGCCACTTAATATGAATGCGAAGGCGTCATTAATAGAGTTGACATAGTCGTTGTATTCTTCAGAACCAAAAACGTATCTAAATTTAACAGTATCCGATTGTGGAATAAAATTAAATTCAAGAATAGATGCATCATTTGTTGTTATGCCTGCAAGTGTCGTTAAGCTGGCATCGCCTGGCTGAGCTTGGTCAATGCTTTGAAATAAAGAACTTGGTCCAGATGGGCCTAACTGTCCAGCAATGGTTCCGTTTGAACCACAGGTTAAATAGACTCCTTTTTTAAGCCCTAAATTAGTTGATGCAGGCGCTGTAAAACTTGCAATCATTCGAGGCAATCCTGTATAAGTAATTCCGCTTGCTGTGACCCCAGGCCCAAGTAAAACATTGGTAACATATTGCGCAATACTTAATGTAGATGTTGTAATTTGTGCACCCGCTATCATGCTAAAATGGATAGCTAAAATAATAAGTATTTGCTTCATGTTTTTCATGCCAAAATCTCTTTTAATGCTGTTTCAAACAAATTTAGCTTATTAAATCTATTTTTTCAATTTTTTAATACATTCGAAATGAACCTTAAATAAATATCCTAAATTAGTACCCATTAAAAATAAACATGATATGGAACACACTCAAATAAAAACATACATTCAGTCAAATAAAGAAAGATTCTTAAATGAATTATTAGAGTTATTAAAAATACCATCCATTAGTGCTAAGTCCGAGTATAAGTCGGATATGGACAAGACAGCTGAGGCTGTAAAACATCGATTAATCGAGGCCGGCGCTGATAACGTTGAGGTTTGTCAAACAAAGGGATACCCTGTTGTTTATGGTGAAAAAATCATTGATGCATCTAAACCAACTGTGGTTGTTTATGGTCATTACGACGTGCAGCCAGCTGCCCCTTTGAATTTATGGGATTCGCCTCCTTTTGAACCAGTCATCAAAAAAACAGACATTCATCCAGAAGGCGCTATTTTTGCTCGTGGAAGTTGCGACGATAAAGGACAAATGTATATGCATGTAAAAGCATTTGAAACCATGATGCAAACAAACACTTTATCTTGTAATGTTAAGTTTATGATTGAAGGTGAGGAAGAAGTTGGCTCAACAAATTTAGGGCCTTGGATCATTGCAAATAAAGAAAGATTAAAGGGTGATATTATTTTAATTTCTGATACATCAATTATTGCCAATGATATTCCAAGTATTGATTCTGGATTAAGAGGCTTAGCATATATGGAAGTTGAAGTTACTGGACCTAACAGAGATTTACACAGTGGTGTTTATGGAGGCGCTGTTGCTAACCCGATTAATATTTTATGTAAAATGATTGCCGCTTGTCATGATGAAAATAATCACATTACCATTCCAGCATTTTATGATGATGTTATAGATTATAGTGATGAGGATAGGGCTGAAATGGCGAAAGCACCATTTGATTTAACTGAATTTAAAAAAGATTTGGCAATTGCTGAAGAAAGAGGTGAGAAAGGATATTCAACAAATGAACGAACTGGTATTCGTCCAACATTAGATGTAAATGGTATTTGGGGCGGTTATATCGGTGATGGTGCAAAAACCGTTTTGCCATCAAAAGCATTTGCGAAAATTTCTATGCGTTTAGTGCCGAATCAGAATTCGCACAATATTAGCCAAATTTTTACACAGTTTTTTGAAAGTATCGCGCCAAAATCTGTTACCGTAAAAGTAACGGCTCACCATGGCGGCGAGCCTGTATTAGTTCCTACAAATTCAAAAGGCTATTTAGCAGCAAGTAAAGCCATGGAAGAAACGTATGGCAAAAAGCCAGTTCCAACTCGCAGCGGAGGAAGTATACCAATTGTTGCTTTATTTAAAAAAGAGCTAGGCTTGGATAGTATACTATTTGGCTTCGGTTTAGACAGTGATGGATTACATTCTCCTAATGAACACTATGGTTTATTTAACTATTATAAAGGCATTGAAACGATTCCATTATTTTACAAATACTTCGCTGAAAAATAGATTTGTAATTGATAAATTCTAAAAAAACAATTTCTATAATTGGTGGCGGTGCCTCTGCCTTGATGTTTGCATGTTCCATCGATACGAGCAAGTACAATGTAACTTTGTTTGAAAAAAACAAAACACTTGGAAGAAAATTTTTAGTTGCCGGAGATGGAGGATTGAACTTAACACATTCAGAAAACAGTGCACAGTTTGTAAAGCGTTATATTCCTAATGATTTTATATTAGCTGCTTTAGAACAATTTTCTAATCGTGATTTTATAAATTGGCTAAGTAGCATTGGCGTTGAAACATTTGTTGGAACTAGCAAACGTGTTTTTCCAAAGAAAGGAATGAAGCCAATTGATGTGTTATCATTAATTATTGAAAGAATAAAACGGAAAAACGTAAACATAAAAACTGAATTTATTTGGAAAGGGTTTGAAGAAAATGATTTGGTTTTTAGAAATGAGAATAATAAATACGTTGTAAAATCAGACATAACTATATTTGCCCTAGGTGGGGCAAGTTGGAAAATTACTGGTAGTGCAGGGGATTGGCTTCATTTTTTTTCTGAAAAAGGAATTTCAGTGAATCCTTTTTATCCCTCAAATTGTGCTTATAAAATAAATTGGACAGAAGCAATATTAAAACAGATCTCCGGTAAGCCATTAAAAAATTGTGTGTTTACCTGTCAGAATAAATCTATTAAAGGAGAAGCGGTACTTACAGAATTTGGAATAGAAGGTAGTGGCATATATCCACTTAGTCCGCAAATTAGAAAACAAATTATACAAAATAAACGAACAAATATTTTTATTGATTTGAAACCTGATTTAAGTCAAGAAGAATTAATAAAACGGTTTATAGAAAACAGTAATTTGTCTATCAAAGATATTTTAGAAAAAAAAATAAATTTATCTCAAGTTCAAATTATACTTATAAAAAATATAACAACAAAAGAGGATTATTTAAATTCGGAAGTCTTGAGTCATTTAATCAAAACATTTCCACTAGAGTTGGTTGATTTTTCGGATATGGATGAAGCAATATCAACGGTTGGTGGTATCGCTTTAGACGAAGTTAGCGACACTTTTGAATTATATAAATTGCCTAATAATTACTGTATAGGAGAGATGCTTGATTTTGATGCGCCAACAGGAGGCTATTTACTTCAAGCTAATTTTAGTATTGGTAACTTTGTTGCAACTAAATTAAACGAACTTAAGCTGTAATTAATGTGCAATCGAACAATTGCGAAAAATGTTTCTTTAGTTTTAGCTTTACATCAATTAAATCAACGTCTTGACCTAATTCTCTATTAAGGCTTGTTACTGCTTTATCTTGTATACCACAAGGAATGATATTATTAAAGTAATCTAAGTTTGAATTTACGTTAAATCCCCATCCATGCATTGTTACCCATCGGCTACAACGAACGCCCATAGCACATATTTTACGAGCTTTAAAAACATTTTCTTCATCAAGCCAAACACCAGTTTCACCTTTACTTCTTCCTGCTTTTATGCCGTATTCATCTAAAGTTAAAATAATTGTTTCTTCCAATAAGCGCAAGTACTTATGAATGTCGGTAAAAAAATAATCTAAATCTAGAATGGGATACCCTACTAGTTGACCAGGACCGTGATAAGTAATGTCGCCACCTCGATTTATTTTGTAATAAGTTGCTTGTTTTTCTTCGAGTTGAGTTTCATTTATTAATAAGTGATTGGCATTCCCACTTTTACCAAGCGTGTATACGTTAGGATGTTCAACAAATAGTAAATGGTTTTTTGTTGGAATTTGCAAATGGGATTCAGTATTTCTATTTGAAATTTTTAGTGCAACTGTTTCATTGAATAATGTTTCTTGATAATCCCAGCATTCCTTATAATCCATAAGGTTGAGGTCTTTAAATAAAACATTTGGTTTCACGTTTAGTTAAACTTTAGCTAACTCATTTTTTAAGTTGGTAATCACATCAACTTCAATTGGATCAACTCCTCTTAAGTCAGCTATGTCACATGAAATCCAATCCCCAAAATGAATTAAATATAAATATTGTTCGAGTTTAGAATTTCCTTTTGCGATAATATCAGTTACTGAAGAGCTGTACTTGATAAATAATGATTTGCAAATTTCATAACGTTTAATTGTTCTTTCAAAATCAAAAGAAGTTCTAAACGTAATAACTGCTAAGTTGTCATTTTTGGTTGTCCACCCAACTAGTTCATTGTGATTCATCTCTGGTAAAGTATGATGCCAACATAACATTTTACTATTCTCATTTACTTGCTGTCTAAATCTAACTGCAACTCCTTCGCAAGTTCCTAAAGAATAGATAACAGTAAGTTTATCTACTAATAATTTTGCAATAGTTAAAGACTCCATTTTAATAAAGGCTTGCTCTTTATTTAGCAAGACAATTGAATTTGAAACTTGTTCTAATAAATTAGTTTTAGTAAATCCGTTAAATTGAATGATTTTTAATAGTTGGACTAAAGAATATCCTATACAAGATCTAGGAGGTTTTCCTCCAGGAATGATGATAGTGTCAAAATTATTTTCATCTGCTAATTCCTTAATCTTACCACCACTCGTGATGCAAATAACTTGAGCCTGCTTAGCAATAGCTTGTTTCATAGCTGATACAGTTTCTTCTGTATTACCGCTGTATGAAGATATAATAACGAGTGTGTTTTTATTTACAAAGTTTGGTAAAAAATAATCTTTGTTTACTAGTATCGGTATAGCACATTCATCTTGAATTAATTCCGATAGAATAGTTCCGCCTATACCCGATCCACCTAAGCCAGTTATTATGATATTTTGGACATTACTTTTTAAATTAAGTTTTGCCTTATTCGCAATACCTAAAGCTTCTTCCAGTTGTAAAGGAAACCCTTCTACTAATGTTTTCATATTAAAATTACAATCACACGAAAATAAGCAAAAATCGTGAAGTTATAATCTTTTTTTTGGGGTTAAATTTCCTCGTATTGTTTGATCTTTTTTACCCATTCTATTGGAATAGGTATTGTTTCCTTGCTATTGTAATTTAGGCAAACAAGCACACTTTTACCATAAGCAACAATTATGTCTTGACTGCTGCTTGTTTTTACAATGAGGTTTTCCATATCAAAACTTTTATTGCCTATTTTCGACACTCTGGTAAAGCACGAAATGGTATCTTCTAAAAAAATAGGATTTTTGTAGGTTATCTCAGTATGTGCCAAAATTAAACCTGTTTCTTTCCAGTTGGTTTCATCCTCAAAAACATCTTTGAAATAATTTACCCTAGATGTTTCAAAATAAGTTATGTGGTTAGCATTATTAACATGACCCAATTGATCAATGTCTTTGAATCTGATTTGAATGGCTGTTTTATGTTTGAAAGACATTATTAAGTCTTCAGTGATGATTAGCATTTATATTTCGCGATTAAGTAAATGAAAGGCGAATTGTTTCAGCATACTTTTTTTCTCTTCATTTGCTTTTATTTCATGAAGGTGTGACAGTGCTATAGATGTGTAAGCATTTGCTTCAGCAATAGCAATTTCTTTTATGTTTAAATTATTATATAAGTTTGTAATTGCACAAACTTTATCTACCATATCAGTAGATTGTAAAAGTTGAGTTATTGATTCTTTCTGATTTGGCGATGCTAGTTCAATTGCTTTTAAAAGAAGAAATGTTTTTTTGTTTGAAATAATATCACCGCCAACTTGTTTCCCAAATTTATCATCTGTTGCGTAAACATCTAAGACGTCATCTAAAATCTGAAAAGCAATACCAATGTTTTTACCAAATTCATATACATGATGTTGATTTAAATCATTTGCATTAGCGCAAATAGCACCCATTTGTAAGCTACAACCTAATAATACAGCAGTTTTATAAGTTATCATATGTATGTATTCTTCCACGCTAACGGTTTGTTGCATTTCAAAATTCATATCGTATTGTTGGCCTTCACAAACTTCCAAAGCTGTTTTCGAAAATAATTTTAGTAAGTCATGTATATTATCAGGATTTGACTTACACAGTTCGTTAAATGCTTTTACCATCATTCCATCACCACTTAAAATGGCAATATCAGTATTCCACTTTTCGTGAACAGTTGTATTCCCCCTTCTTAAAGGTGCCTTATCTAAAATATCATCATGGATGAGAGAAAAGTTATGAAACAATTCAACTGCTAACGCGGATTGTATTGCATGTTCAGGATTTACATCAAATAAATCGCAACCAACTAAGGTTAGTAATGGCCGAATACGTTTCCCTCCTAAACCAATAATATAGGCCATTGGCTGATACATTTGCAAAGGACTTGTCGAACTTAATTGTTTTTGTTCGACATCAATGGCTTGTGTTAAAATATTAAATAATGACTTGTAGTCTTGCACGTTAAATTATTTGGCTTCTGCCATTTTTAATAAATAGGTTCCATATCCACTTTTTGTTAGTGGCGATGCTATTTTTATTAATTGTTCTTTCGAAATAAAGTTCATTTTATAAGCTATTTCTTCGATGCATCCAATTTTAAGACCTTGTCGTTCTTCGATAACCTGAACAAATTGCCCAGCTTGCATTAAAGAGGCAAACGTTCCTGTATCTAACCAAGCGGTGCCTCTATCTAATATAGAAACTTTAAGTTGTTTACGTTTTAAATACTCTTTATTCACATCGGTGATTTCATATTCTCCACGGGGCGATGGTTTTAAATTTTTAGCAATTTCAACAACAGTGTTATCATAGAAATATAAACCAGGAACAGCATAATTTGATTTAGGTTCAAGCGGTTTTTCCTCTATTGAAAGCACGTTGAAATCAGTATCAAAATCAACTACACCATATCGTTCAGGATCACTTACATGATAAGCAAATACAACACCACCCTCTGGATCATTAATTTTTTGGAGCATACGACCTAAACCAACACCGTAAAAAATATTATCACCTAAAACCAAAGCGACTTTATCATTTCCAATAAACTTTTCGCCAATTACAAAAGCTTGGGCTAATCCATTTGGAACCTCTTGAACAGCATAGGTAAATTTGCATCCGAGTTGCTCACCATTACCCAAGAGTCTTTCAAAGTTTGGTAAATCTTGTGGCGTTGATATGATTAATATTTCATTAATTCCAGCCATCATTAAAACAGATAATGGGTAGTAAATCATTGGTTTATCATAAATTGGCATCATCTGCTTACTCATTGCTAACGTAAGTGGATGCAATCGTGTGCCAGAACCTCCAGCTAAAATAATTCCTTTCATAGGTGTTTTTTGTGCACTAAAAATAAGCTATTTATATGAAATTATAATCATTTTTAATAGTTTTTTACGAGAAGATTTTCTTCTAATTTAGCTATTTAATTATTTATCTATGAATTTTCTGATTCAAGTTCTGTATCCTCTTCAACAATTTTTTCTGAATCTATCATTGGCTGGTTTTCAATAAAACGTTTATTTGTAATAGCTTTTTCTAAGGTTAATAAGAAGGCAGGTAGTAAAATTAAATTCGAGCAATATCCAATTAACAGAGTAAATGAAATAAGTATTCCTAGCGCTTGTGTGCCGCCAAAACCAGACAAGACAAACATGCCAAATCCAAAAAATAAAACAACAGCTGTATAAATCATACTAACACCTGTTTCGCTAATGGTTATTTTTACTGCATCGGTAATAGATAATTTATTTTTACGAATTTCATGCCGATACTTTGTAAGGAAATAAAGTGTTCCATCTGAGGAAATACCGAATGCAATACTAAATACTAATATGGTGCTTGGCTTCAATGGAATACCAAAAAAGCCCATGAGTCCGGCAGTAATCACTAAGGCTACTAAACTCGGAATTATTGAAATCAAAATCATTCTAAAAGAGGTAAATAATGTTAGCATGAAAACAGCAATGAGAATGATAGCAAGCTCTACACTTTCGATCAAGTTGGTCACTAAAAATTCACTACCTCTTAAAAAAATGAGACTGTTTCCTGTTAGTTTTAAATCGTACTTTTCATTTTCTGGCTGCCATTTTTTTTCTTCATTATCATAATTAAAGATACTATCGATTCGTGGTTTTAATTCTGCAATTAATTTTTTTGTTTGAATTGATCCCAAGTCAGCCATTTGTGCACTAATACGAGTATATTGTCTTGTTGAATCAATGAAAGATTTTAATTGATTTTCTTTTTCTTTATCTTCTTTTACATAGTCAGATAATTGTTTCAAATCTGACGCGCTTGGCATTTTATAAAATTTTGGTTCACCACCTTTATAGGATTGATACATAAATTTAATGATTTCAACTACAGAAATAGGCCGCGCTAATTCTTTGTAAGTGCTTAACATTTTTTGAGCTTTGTTAATTTTATATAACGCTTTAGCATTATTTTTAAGTAACCCATTTGTTTCTTTAGTATTGATTACAATTTCGAATGGAAGAACTCCACCGTAATTTTTTTCAAAATAATGTAAGTCTACTAATAAAGGGTCTTTTGAAGGCAAGTCATCAACTACAAATCCATTTGCTTTTATTTGGAAAAGACCAATAATAGAAATGATAACAATGATTATTACTGAAATATAAATTGATTTTCTATGTTCGGAAGTGATTAACGCTACTTTAGATAACATAGTCCTCAATTTACTACTATCTAAATGTTTCAATTGCTTTGGCTTTGGCTCGGGCAAATAACTAAATATGATGGGTATAAGTAGCAATGAAATAAGGTAGGTAGCCATTACATTTATAGATGCAATTAATCCAAATTCAAACAAAATTTGGTTTTTAATAGCGCAGAATACAGCAAAACCAATGGATGTTGTAATATTAGCAAAGAATAATGAAACACTACTTCGTGCAATAGCAATATGTAAAGCCCTTATTTTTGAAATTCCGTTGGCTAATTCTCCATGGTATTTATTTAATATAAGAATACAGTTGGGAACCCCAATAACAATAATTAATGGCGGAATGAGCCCTGAAAGCAATGTTAATTTATAGCCTAGTAAAACGATGCTTCCAAGTGTAAATGAAACACCACAAATGATGACTAGTAAAGAAAATATAACGGGTTGAATTGATCTAAAAAATACAAATAATAGGAGCGCTGTTACAAAAAAGGCGACACCTAAAAAAAAAGTCATTTCATTAGATATTTTTCTGGCAATGGTTGTTCTAATAAATGGTAATCCAGAATAATGAACATCAATATGAGTTGCTTTTATAAAGTCAGTAGTTTTTTGCTTAATAGAATCAGTTATGCTTAATCTATTTTTTGTATTTAACACATTTTCCTTAAATGTAATTGCCATTAATGTGCAGTTATTTTTTTCACTGAAAATAATTCCTTCGTAAAATTTTAAAGAACTTGCTTTCTTCATCAATGAATCAAGGTCTATTTGAGTTTTTGGGAAGGTTGATATTAAAGGCTTAAACTCAAATTTTTCGGTAGAGTCATTAAGTTTTAGATCATTTAATCGAGCGATAGAAACGACTGCCTTTATACCATTAATATTTTTTATACGTTTTCCTAAATGATCCCATGCTTGATAATTTTTTAGGGCACTAATTTTATTTTTATCAATACCAATAACTAATACATTTCCGTCTTGACCAAATTTCGACTTAAAATAATCATAATCTATACTTGCTGAATCGCTGTCGGGTAGCAGTTTTGCGAAATTATAGGCGATTTCAACTTTACAAGCAAAAAACCCCATAAAAAGTGTGAGACCCATAATAATAATTAAAATGGGCAACCTGAAACTTAAAATAAATTTTGATAAACGTTTCGACATCAATTTTTTAATCTAGTTGTGAAGGTATAAAAAAAACATTTAAGCTGAATGTAATAGCTTATTCTTTCAAACACAAAATAGTTGAAATAAATGTGAAGTTGTTTTCTTTGAAAGTTTTTACTTACAGCTAGTTTTTTATAAGTAACACAACATTATTATTTTGTGTTTGTAAATAATAATTTAAAAAATAGTTTTTATACACTTTAGTTCGGAAAATGTTTATAGGATTTGTGATTTTTTTCTAAAATAAATTGCAAAAAATATAAAGTTTATAACCAAATGCTTTGTAATTTTACCAACAAATTCAGTGTAAAATGATTAATCAAAATCCAAACAAATCAGTTATTTATTGGCTAATATCTGGCTGTTCGCTTATTTACATTATGGTTATTGTAGGATGTATTACAAGGCTAACGCATTCCGGCCTATCTATTACCGATTGGAGTTTTATGGGATCTATTCCACCTTTGTCCGAAGCTGATTGGATAGAACGCTTTATGAAATACCAACAAAGTCCTGAGTTTATAAAAGTGAATTTTACTATGAAAATGGATGAATTCAAACACATTTTTTTTTGGGAGTACTTTCATCGTTTAATTGGAAGAACTATGATGTATGTATTTTCCATTGGATTAATTATTTTATTAATTCGAAAAAAAATAAAAAAAGAAATGACTCCCTCGTTGATACTTCTATTTTTTATGGGTGCCATGCAAGCCGTAATAGGATGGTGGATGGTGTATAGCGGCTTACAAGACAAGCCAGCTGTTAGTCATTTTAGGTTAGCTACTCATTTAATGAGTGCATTTACTCTATTTTCATTTACATTTTGGTTTGCTTTAAAGTTAATATATCCAAAAGATAAGATTGAAAAAGGAGAGGGTGTTAAATTAAAATGGTGGTTACTTTCTTTTTTCGTTGTTTTGATTTTACAAATTATTTATGGCGCATTCACAGCAGGTTTTGTTGAAGGCAACGCGGCTAAAATTCGTCCTGGACATATTTTTAATTCTTGGCCAAAAATGGGAGATTCATGGATGCCAGAGCAGGTTACCATGAAAGAAAGTTTCTATTTAAATTTCTTTGAAAATGCTAGTGGTATTCAATTTGTACACCGCACGCTTGCTATTGCACTATGTCTTTTACTTGCTTTTATATGGTATAAATCAAACAAACTTCAGTTAAATAAAAGTCAGTACCAAGGAATTACGTTTTTAATTTACGGCATTACGATTCAATTTATTTTGGGTGTTTTTACCTTATTATATCAAGTTCCAGTCGTGCTAGGAGTGTTACATCAAACAGGTGCATTTTTTCTTTTTGCTAGTTCCGTTTATTTGTTATTCCATTCGTTTAAGAATCAGAAGGGATAATTTATTACACTATTTTTATAAACAAAAAAGGCTTCTGATATTCAGAAGCCTTTTTTGTTATGTAATAATGTATATTATTTTACTAATCGAATAACGCGTATTTTATCGAGAAATAAAATAATTGGATAAGTTGGATCAAATTCATACCATTTTGCTGCAAAGTTTGGTTTAGAGCCAGCGTGATGATGATTATTTTGAAATAGCTCACCCATTAATAAAATATCCCAAAATAAGGTATTCTTTGATTTATCTTCACTATTGAAATTGCGATAACCATACTTATGACCTGCCCAATTAACAATCGCACCTTGTATTGGACCAACTAAAAAGTGGATTGGTAAAAACAAAAACATCCACCAATGAGTTGCAAATACAACATAAAAAACGAAATATGCTACCCCAAAAGCAATACGCGTATACCAACTATCAGCTATTTTATCTACAGCAGGATATTCAGGAAAATTGCGATCGAATTTTTCATCAACAACCACTCTTTTGTTTAATACATCGTTATAAATCGTACGTGTATGTAACATCATCTGGTAAGCATCTTTGAAGAAATGCGGTGTGTGAGGATCTTTTTCTGTATCGCTGTAAGCATGGTGCATTCGATGAAGAATAGCATATGCTCTTGCATTTAGGTATGAGGAGCCTTGTGCAACCCAAGCAAATATGTAAAAAAATTTCTCCCAAAATTTATTCATGGTAAACATTTTGTGAGCCGAATAGCGGTGTAAAAAAAATGTTTGTCCGAATAAAGATAAATACCAATGTAAAATTAAGAATATTAGAATTGCCATGTTTGTTTTTTTTGTGAATGTAAATATGCTAAAATAAAATTTAAAAAATGTTTTTATAGGTTAACAATGTTTATTTAAAATAGTTTAGCGTTTTATTTGATTAAACTATCCATTGCACAAGTAAAGGAATAAAAAAAGCCGCACAATGCGGCTTCTTATAGTATCATTTAATAGATTTACCCATTTAATGCTTCAGCACCTGCCACAATTTCTAAAATTTCTGTTGTTATAGCTGTTTGACGAGCCTTATTGTAACTTATTTTTAAATCACGTAACATATCTTTAGCGTTATCAGTTGCTTTATGCATGGCGGTCATACGAGCGCCATGTTCTGATGCAACTGAATCTAATAATGCTTTATAAAATTGAGTTTTTAACGAGCGAGGAATTAAATCACCAATGATAAATTCTTTACTTGGTTCAAAGGCATAATCAGTTGAAGAAGTTTTACCTTCATTTTGAGTCGCTACAACCGGTAAAAAATTTTCATCCTGAACAATTTGAATAGCCGCATTTTTGAATTGATTGTAAACTAAAACAACTTTATCAAATTGTTTATTTACAAAAGATTCCATTACTTTTTCGGCAATTGGTGCTACCGTGTTATAATTTAACTGATCGAAAATGTCGTTTAATTCATGCGGTAAATCTGTTCCGTGTATATTGTATTCAGTACGTTTAAAAGCATCATTTGCTTTTTTTCCAATACACATAACAAATACGTTATTAGCTACATATTCGTTTTTAATTAAATTCCATGTTTTTTTAATGACATTTGAATTGAATCCACCTGCTAATCCTCTGTTTGAAGAAATACAAATTAATAGTACATTTTTAGAAGAAGTATTTCGCGCATAAACGTTTTCAGATGAATCTAAACTTGAACTTACGTTTTGCAAAATTTCCTGTAATTTATTTGCATAAGGACGCATTTGCGTAATAGCATCTTGTGCACGCTTTAACTTAGCAGCGCTTACCATTTTCATGGCACTCGTAATCTGCATCGTTGAACCAACGGATACTATTCTATTTCTTACTTCTTTTAAATTTGCCATTTTATTTTAGTTCTTAGTTTTAAGTGTTTAGTTTTTAATAGTATTTATTAAAAACTAAACACTAAACATTTAAAACTCGATTAGTTATATTTTGCTGATAATTCTTTAGCAGTTGCTTCTAGAACAGAAGTAATGCTATCATCGAATTTACCTGCTTTTAATGCATTTAGTTGTTCTTTATTTTTTCTTTCACAAACATCTAAGAATTCTTTTTCGAATTCTTTTACTTTATTTACCGGAATAGAACGTAATAAGTTTTTAGTTCCTAAATAAATAATAGCAATTTGTTGCTCAACAGTTAAAGGAGATGCATTAGCTTGTTTTAAAATTTCAACGTTACGAGCCCCTTTATCTAAAATTGATTTTGTTGCAGCATCTAAATCAGAACCAAACTTTGCAAACGCTTCTAACTCGCGGTATTGAGCTTGATCTAATTTTAAAGTACCAGCAACTTTTTTCATTGATTTAATTTGTGCATTACCACCAACACGTGATACCGAAATACCTACATTAATTGCCGGACGAACACCTGAGTTAAACAAGTTTGACTCTAAGAATATTTGTCCGTCAGTAATTGAAATGACGTTAGTTGGAATGTACGCAGAAACGTCACCACCTTGTGTTTCAATAATTGGCAGCGCTGTTAACGAACCGCCTCCCTTTACTATCGGTTTTAAAACCTCTGGTAAATCGTTCATATTTTTAGCGATGTCGTCTGAAGCATTAATTTTTGCAGCTCGTTCTAATAAACGGCTATGTAAGTAAAATACATCACCAGGGTATGCTTCACGTCCAGGAGGACGACGTAATAATAAGGATACCTCACGGTACGCTACTGCTTGTTTTGATAAATCATCATAAACAATTAAAGCTGGACGACCAGTATCTCTGAAGAATTCACCAACAGTTGCTCCAGCGAATGGTGCGTAAAATTGCATTGGAGCTGGATCAGAAGCATTTGCTGCAACAATTACTGTATAAGCCATTGCCCCGTTCTCTTCAAGTGTACGAACAATATTGGCAACTGTAGAACCTTTTTGAGCGATAGCTACATAGATACAAAATACAGGTTTTCCTGCATCGTAAAATTCTTTTTGGTTAATGATTGTATCAATGGCAACGGTTGTTTTTCCCGTTTGACGATCTCCAATAATTAACTCACGTTGTCCACGACCAATTGGAATCATCGCATCAATAGCTTTAATACCTGTTTGTAATGGTTCAGTTACCGGTTGACGGTAAATTACACCTGGAGCTTTCCGCTCTAAAGGTAATTCGTAAGTAATTCCTTGAATTGGACCTTTTCCATCTATAGGATTTCCTAATGTATCAATAACACGACCTAACATACCTTCTCCAACCTTAATGGAAGCAATACGTCCTGTACGTTTTACCGAAGATCCTTCACTAATACCAGTGCTTGCACCTAATAATACAGCACCAACGTTATCTTGTTCAAGATTTAAAACGATACCTTGAAGGCCAGTTTCAAATTCAATTAATTCTCCAGATTGAACTTTAGATAATCCGTAAATACGAGCGATACCATCACCTACTTGTAATACAGATCCAACTTCTTCTAATTCAGACTCTGATTTAAAGCCTGATAATTGTTCTCTTAAAATTGCAGATACTTCTGCTGGTTTTACTTCTGCCATTGTTATATGGTTTTATGTTTAGTTTAATGTTTTGTTTGTTAATTCTTTTTTCAAATTCACTAATTGACGAGATACAGACCTATCTATTTGTTTATCTCCAATTTTTAAAATAAATCCACCAATTAAATTCGCATCTATTTTTTCAATTAATTCAACCTCTCCATTCAATTGGGACTTTACTAAATCAAGCGCTTTTTGTTTCGTCGCAGCATCAAGTCCATTTGCTGATGTTACGATTGCAGTTAAAATATGTTTATGTATTTTATATTGTTCCACAAAACTACTTGAGATTTGAGGAATAATTGACTCGCGGTGTTTTGAAGTTACAATAGAAATAAACCCTGCTGACATCGCATTTAATTTTCCTTCAAACACAATTTTTAAAGTAGCTACTTTTTTATCAACTTTTATAATCGGGCTATTTAAAAATTGAGTAAACTCTTTTGATTTTTCGCAGACCTCTTTGATGTAAAGCATATCTGCATATACAGCATCAAGCTGATTTTTTTCAACAGCTAAGTCAAGCAATGATTTGGCGTATCTTGAAGCTACTATCATCTTAGTTAAGTGTTACGTCCTTCATTAGATTAGTTACTAACGCTTTTTGTTTGTCATCATTTGATAATTCGCTGCGTAAAATTTTCTCTGCAATTTCAATTGATAATGTTGCAACTTGATTTTTTAATTCAGCAACTGCAGCATTTTTTTCGTTGGTAATTTGCTCACGAGCAGATGACATAATACGGTCGGCCTCTGATTGCGATTTTGCTTTTGCTTCAGCAATAATAGCATCTTTTGTATCACGCGCTTCTTTTAACAAGTTATCACGTTCAATTCTTGCTTCAGCTAAAATTTTCTCGTTACTTGATTTCAATTCTCGCATATCGTTCAATGCCTTTTCAGCGCTCGACAATGCATCTTCAATTCCTTTTTCACGAGTTTTAATGGCCGCCAAAATTGGTTTCCATGCAAACTTTCCTAATAATACCAATAATAAAACAAATGTAATTGTTGTCCAAAAAATTAAACCAATGGCTGGTTCAATTAAACTTGCTAAAATGAATGTACTCGTCATTGTTTTTGTTTTTTAATTATTTTTATTTACCAAATAAAATTTTATTTTTAATGTTGACCGAGGCCCTCGAAGTTAACATTGCTTTTTTTGTTTAAACCAAAGCCATTACCAACCGTAATAGCTTTGGTTTGTTTGTTGAAGCTTCTAATTATTTCATTAAAGCAACAACTACACCGAATAATGCAACACCTTCTACAAGGGCTGCAGCGATGATCATTGCTGTTTGAATTTTAGATGTAGCTTCTGGTTGACGTGCAATGGCATCCATTGCGTGTCCTCCAATTTGTCCGATACCGATACCAGCGCCTATTACGGCTAGACCTGCTCCGATTGCTGCGATACTTCCTGTCATGTTATTTGTTTTTATTTGGTTATTAATACTTTTTAAAATTAGTGTTTAGATCCTTCGATGGCTTCATCATCTGTATTGTGAACCCCATCATCATTATGATCTGCAACTGCTGAGCCAATAAACAAGGCCGTTAACATGGTGAACACGTATGCTTGTAAAAATGCTACTAAGCATTCCAATACATCAATAAATAAAGCAAATGCTACAGAAACTGGAGCAATATAAATAGATTTGAATACGAAAATTAATCCAACTAATGAAATGACGATGATGTGTCCAGCTGTCATGTTTGCAAATAAACGAATCATTAGAGCAAAAGGTTTTGTTAAAATACCAACCACTTCAATAGGAACTAAAATCGGATATAACCATTTTGGAGCTGGTGGCATAAAAATATGATGCCAATAAGCGCCGTTTCCATTTATGTTAGTTACAATCAATGTAAATACAGACAACACTAAAGTAAAAGCAATATTTCCTGTTAAGTTGGCACCAATAGGAATCATACCAAATACGTTGTTAATTAAAATCATAAAAAACACGGTTAATAGATATGGCACATATTTATCAGAACCATGTCCAATATTTCCTTTAGCAATATCATCACGAACAAAGGTCACTAAAGGCTCAAAGAAGGACTGTTTACCTTTTGGTGCTGTTGTAACTCCTTGTATTTTGTAAGCTCTTGCAATCGATGTAAATAATAAAAATAATACGATTGCTGAAAGAAACATTTGGGTTACATTTTTGGTAATCGAAATATCGTAGATAGTTTCTAAAGGATCCTCACTGATGATTTTCTCTTCTGCTAGATTGTATCCATTGTATGCAGCGTGTCCATGCTCGAATCGAGCCGATGAGAATACTTGTAGACCTTTTGTTGATGAATATAAAATAACAGGCAATGGTAATGCAACAGCATCGTGACCTTCACCCCATAAATGCCAAGAATGCGAATCTGCAACATGTTCAAGAGCAATAGCTGTTATATCAATAGGCTTATTAGCATCTTCAACGTGGTTAGCATCAGCATGTGAATGATCAAATGCAGTTGCTACCTCCTGATGTTCTGAAGCGTTTAAATTTGTAATGGCGGAAAAAAACAAAACAAATACCAGTAAAAGGATACTTGAAAATTTCGTGAATGTATTGATTTTAGTAGTCATTGTAGAAAAAGACAATTTTAGCTTTAAATTTCGGGTGCAAATGTAGGTATAAATTGATTAACGAGAAATTTTTTTTTACTTAAAATTACATATTTGATTAATTTCTTTTTTTTTACTAAAAATCAATTGGTTTTATTATGTAACTGTATGTAAATTAGTAATTTAATGTTTATGAAAGGTACATTCTAAAACACCACGTAGTTTTGCGGATTAATTGAAAAACCGTTATACCAGATTTCAAAATGTAAGTGTGGACCACTACTCAATTCACCTGTGTTGCCAACAATGGCAATTGGTTCGCCAGCCTTAATAAAATCGCCTGTTTTTTTTGTAAGAACCGAGCAGTGCTTGTAAATACTAATCAAATCGTTCCCATGTTGAATTTGTATCGTGTATCCATCGTTAGATGTGTATTCGGCAGAAATAACAGTCCCATCTAGTGTAGATTTTATTAATTCATTTACTTTTGCGGCTACATCTATTCCGAAATGATCCTCACTTATATTATATGAATTTGTAATAATGCCTTTAATAGGACAAAAAAAGAAATAATTACTTAAAGCGTTTAATTTATTTGAGCTTACTTTATCACTTGTAGATGTTAATTGATTTGTCTCAATCTCGTTCCTTAATTTTAAATCTTGAACGCTTGCTTGAACATCAATTTTAGTATATTTTCCAGTAGCATCTTTTACTGGTTTTTGAGGCTTGGCTTCTGTTTTTCCTGAAAATACATTTAATAAATTATTAATGTACCACTCTCTTGATCTTAAAGTGTTTTCCAGCGAATCTACCTTCAGACTTAAAGTAATAATATCTTTTCGATCATTCACATTACCATAGCCGGGTATGTACTCTCTTAAAGTAGTAAAAGCAATAATACTTATAACAAATGTTGTCATTACAATTGTTATCGAACTAAATAATATGATAATACCTAGAGGTGATAGTTTTAAAGAAAATTTTTCTGCAAAGGAATCATCATTAAGAATCACCAAACGGTATTTGTTTCGTAACTGTTCAGTTAAAATTTTCCAACGACTATTTTTCTTATCAGACATACTATGAACACAAAAATATACTAAATTTACTATTTAATCGTTATAACGTTACTTTTGTACTCTATTTTGAGAAAAATTATAAATTATATATTTGTTTTTATTGTTTTTACAACTTTGATATCAGGGTGTAAAACGAACAAAAACACCTTTGTTCATAGAGGTTACCATAACCTTACGGCTCGGTATAATGGTTATTATTATGCAACTGAAAGCATAAAAGAAGGCGAAGAAAAAATAAAAGTTGCCTATAAATACGATTACGATAAATTTTTGCCAGTTTTTTTGGTGCCAACAAATGAGAGCGCAAAAGCCACTTTTCCTGAATTTGATAAGGCTATTAAAAAATCAACAAATTGCATACAACGACACACCATTAAAGACAAAAAAACACTAGCTGAAATCACTACCGCCGGTAAATGGATTGATAATAATTGGAATGCGATTGGTATAGCCCATTTTTATAAGCGAGAATTTTTTTCTGGCATTGAAGCTTTTGAATATGTAGTAAGAAGTTATAAATCGAAAGACAAGTATAAAGCTCTTATTTTTTTAGCAAGGTCATATAATGAAATAGGTTCTCCAACGCAAGCGGAACCAATAATTGGCGTATTAAAAGATGATAAAAATATTTCTAAATATGCTAGAAAAGAATTACCTGCTGTTCAGGCAGATTATTATTTGAAAAGAGGCATGTTGAAGGAAGCTGAGGCCTCTCTATTAAATGCATTAAAACCTAGCGATAGTAATAAAAAAAAGTCGCGATATAAATTTAAGTTTCCTTATAAAATTAAGCCTTCTAAATCTGCTCGCGCCAGGTATTCTTTTATATTAGGTCAGTTGTTCGAAGAAAAAAAAGATAATAAGAAAGCTATTCAGTTTTTTCAAAAAACAATTTCAGCAAAACCTGATTATGATTTAGTATTTAATGCTAAAATGAAGATTGCACGATTGTTTGATGTAAAAAATGGAAATATCATTAAGCTAAAACGAGATTTATTAAATATGCTTAAAGACATTAAGAATAAAGAATACCTTGATGTCATTTATTATACCCTTGGTGAGATTTCAGAAAAAGAAAAAAACGAGCCAGAAGCTATTAAATATTATAAACTATCTGTTAAAAACAGCACTCAAAATCCGAAACAAAAAGCCTTATCTTACCTTAAATTAGGTGATGTTTATTTTGAAAATGCGAATTATACGTTATCGTTCGCATACTATGATAGCACGATGATTACTCTGCCAAAAGATTATAAAGACTATGAAAAAATAAGTAATCGAAAAGTTACACTTGAAACATTAGTAGGATACATTAAAACAATACAACGCGAAGATAGTTTGCAGATGATTGCTAAAATGAGTGATAAAGAAAAAGATGTTTTTGTCACTAATTTGATTCAAAAAATGGAGGCTGAAGAAGAAAGAATTAAAGAAGAAAAAGAAGCGCGTGAGTTACTAAACCAAAACCCATTAAATGGTAATGTGCCAACTATTAATAGTTTGCCTGGAATGCCTGGAGCACAAAAAGGTGATTGGTATTTTTATAATCAAACAACCATTGCATTTGGATTAAATGATTTTATTAAAAAGTTTGGTACACGTAAGCTTGAAGATAATTGGCGTCGAAGTCAAAAAGCTTTAACGAATGATTCTCAGGATAATCAAAACGAAAAGGGCGATGAGTTAGGTAATGAAAAAGGTAGCCCAACAAAAAAAATAAAAGGCGATGATAAAAAGAAGAAAGATTTTTATTTGAAAGGATTACCTATTAACGATTCGCTACTAAAAATTTCTAACGGAAAAATAATCGATGCCTATTATAATTTAGGAAGTATTTATAAAGATGAACTAGGGAATAATAAAAAGTCAATTGCTTCGTTTGAAGAATTAAATAAACGGTTTGTTGAGCATAAATACAGGCCGTCTACGTATTACCAATTATATAAAATATTTTTATCAGTAAAAAATCAAACTCAGGCCGACTATTATAAAAACAAATTGTTTAATGAATTTCCAAATTGCGAATACACTCAAATTATTAAAAACCCAAACTATACCGCTGAGCAAACCAATCAAAAAGGAGTTGTAGAATTATATTATACAGAAACATTTGATCAATACGCCTTGAATAATTACGAAAAAGCTTTTGAATTAAGTAAAGAATCTGTTATAAAATTTGGCAAAAATGATTTTAGTGCTAAGTTTTTGTATATTAATGCACTCTGTATAGGAAAGTTAAAAGGATTAGATTCTTTAGAAATAGCTTTAAAAAAATTGCAAATTTTTTACCCGAAAGATGAAACAGCAAAAGAAGCTCAACTTATTTTAGAGGCATTATATAATTTAAAAAATCCTGCTAATGGTTCAGGTAATATTAATAAAACTGACACCTTTACCTTAAATATGCAAGCCGAACACTTTGTTATTGTTGTATGTCCTGATGATCCAGCTATTGCAAATCCTTTTAAATTGGCACTAACGGAATTTAATTCTAATTATTACAGTATTAGTAATTTGAATATTTCGAATAGTTTGTTTGGTAGCGCCGAACAAATAACAAACATTAAATCGTTTAAAAATGCGGAAGAAGCATTGCGTTTTGTTGATAATTTAAAAAAGGATAAGTCTGTTTTTAATGCCAAACTAAAGTCAGAACAGTTTACTATTCTGGCGATTTCAGCAGATAATTTCCCTCGATTGTTTCGTAAAAAGAAAACAACACCTTACATCCCTTTTTACATCGATCACTATAGTTCAAATTAAATTTCCCTTCGCATGCGAGCAACAGGAATATCTAGCTGTTCTCTATATTTTGCTACCGTTCGTCTAGCGATATGATAATTTTTTTCCTTTAATATGTTACAAATAATGTCATCAGTTAGCGGCTTTTTTTTATCTTCTGATGCAATACATTCTTGCATTATTTTTTTTACCTCGCGTGCGCTGGCATCTTCGCCTCCCTCTGTACTCAATGATTCTGAAAAAAATGTTTTTAGTAAAAATGTTCCATAAGGAGTTTGAACGTATTTACTATTTACAACCCTTGATATGGTTGAAATATCTAGGTCAACTTTTTCAGCGATATCTCTTAAAATCATCGGTTTAATTTTAGATTCATCACCTGTTGCAAAATAAGCATATTGCATCATCATGATGGCATGCATTGAAACAAGTAAAGTGGTATGTCTTTGTTGTAAAGCCTCAATAAACCATTGTGCTGTTTCTATTTTGTTTTTGATAAAGCCAACGGCCTCTTTACCTGTTTTTTCTTTAACGCGCGAATATTCTTTAAGCATGTTAATGTATTCTGTGCTTATTTTTAATTCGGGTAGATTTCTTTGATTAATACTTAATTCTGGTATTCCATCTATGACAGTAATATTAAAATCTGGAACAATTTCAGTGATTTGATTTTTAGCATCATTTTCTGAATTTCCAGGACGTGGATTTAGTTGAGTGATTTCTGTGATAATATCTTTTAAATCATCCTCTTCAATTTTAAGTTTTCTGATTATTTTATCATAATGTTTTCTAGAAAACTCTTCCATCATTGTTTTTATAACTTCAATGGCTAAGTGTGTTTCTCTTGTTTTTAGTTTTTTTCGTTCCAATTGAATCAATAAACATTCTTGTAAGTTCCTTGACCCAACACCCGAAGGATCAAATTCTTGGATGATCTTTAAAACATCGGTTAATTTTTCAAGAGTCGTTGATATGTTTTGCGTAAAGGCTAAATCATCAACAATTAAATCTAAATCTCTTCTAATGTAACCATCTTCATCTATGCATCCGATTAAATATAATCCAATGGTATATTGCTCTTCGGAAATTTCTCTTAATCCGAGTTGCTCTTCAAGTTGCGATCTAAAATCTGGCCCTTCAACTGCCACAGCATGAAAATAGTCATCATCAGCACTGCTATTTGATATTTCGTATTTATAAGAATCTATTTCATCTGCACCCATATAATCTTCGATATCATAGTCGTCGTCTATTTTATCTGGTTGCTTTTCTTCAAAATCATTTTCTTCAATGACTTCTGTTTGATCAACTTCGTCGTAATCTGTTTCTAATTCCTCCGTATTTGAAAGTATGTCTTCTTCTAAAGCAGGATTTAATTCAAGTTCTTCTTTAATTTTTTGTTCGAGAACAACCGTAGGAAGTTGCAACAATTTCATGACCTGAATTTGTTGTGGAGATAGTTTTTGTAATAGCTTTAAATATTGAGATTGCCTTAATGCCATAAGTATTTTTTAGAATTACAAAAAGGTATCAGAAAGTAAAACTTGTTAATAATTATAATAAGGAGATATCATCCAATACACTACAACTCCTGTAATGGTTACGTATAACCAAATAGGATAACTAAAGCGTGTTATTTTTTTGTGTTTTACTCTATCATCTTTTAATGCAAAATAAAACGACAATAAAATCATAGGTAAAACAATAACAGCTAAAAAGATGTGACTTAATAAAATCATTAAATAAATACCTCTCGTTCCTATGACTGTAGCTAGCTCATTTGGCTCCAAGCCGTTCATGTGATTTGTATCGCCATAAATAGTGTCTGGAATGAAATAATGAGCCGTAACGTATGAAAGTAAAAAAAGAGATGAAAGTAAAAACGCTGTGAGATTTAATTTTTTATGTAATTCGAAATTTCTCTTTTTGATAGCCCATAAAGAAAAAATTAACAGAACACTGCAACTACCATTTAAAAAGGCATTAACCATGGGTAATTTGTATATAAAGGAAGGAAAAGTATCTGGTACAGGTATAAACTTCTGGTTTAAAATAACAACAACAGCACAAATTAAAATGCTTACAAGCATCACTAATCTGAAGATTGTTTTATCATTTTGTTTACTAAATAATTCTTTTGTTTGCATAATTTTTTCGGTAAATGTAGTAGTTTCTTCTTTAAAAACATATAATTATCGTTCAATCTAATGTCAATAATTTTTCAAAAAATTTGCAATTAAATCATTTTTGTGTAACTTTAACTTAAATAATTATAAATATACTATGAAAAAAACTTTACTTTCGACAGCACTATTATTTTCTATAGTTGCAAACGCACAATTAAAAAATAATACAATGACGGCACCTATTGAGCCAGTTGGTCATTTAAAAAAATACAACTACAATCAGTTGAATAAAAATATATCAGCTCAAAAAACAACGTCTATAACCTCCTTGTGGTTTAACTACATTGATTTTTTAGAAGCTGCTAATCCCGGGTTGGCTGTGGCGGATTTTATGCCAATTTTTCCTGATTCAACCATCATTTTAGGATTTACTTCAACTGGCGGCATTGTTAATCCTGGTTATCATAAGGCAGCTCAATACCTTTCTCCTTATTTTGTTGGTAAAATTAGCATTCCAAATAAAACAACAACATATGTAATTGACTCAGTTTCTTTTGGATACGCATACGAAAGACACACGGCAGCAAGTATTAAAGACTCTGTTATTGTTGAGTTGATTGCAGAAAACACCACTCTAAATTATTCTTTAACTGGCCCACCAGCATTTCCTTATCAAGACATCGAATACTACTACTTAACCAACAAATTGAAACCAAGTATGACCGTTTTAAAGCGTGTTGCTGTAGCATTAACTCAGTTAGACACTTGTGAAGGGGGTATTTACAAACAAATTAAAGTTGCAGTTCCAGGCGTTGCCGCTCAGACGAATTCAAAAAAAATAGGTACAGTTATTTCTTTTAAGCCAGGTTACACTTGGACTCCAGCAGACACACTTTATGGCGGACACAAGAAAAATATTTTTTGGATACTGTCTGTAGAGCAAAATGGAGCGAGCACAGATCCAACGGTTTATGGTGTATCTGGAGATTATACATCTGACATGAACATGTCTATGTTTTTAAATACTGACACACGTTACAACATCAGTTCGACGGGTTGGAACGGTTATTTTATACCAACTTATGCGTTCACTGCACCATTTGCATACGAAACACATGATATTAGCTACCGTTTATCAGTTGCCAATGTTGGCATTAATGAATTAGAAAGCAAAGGATTTACATTAAATCAAAATGTGCCTAATCCGTTTAATAACGAAGCTTCCATTACTTATCAGTTAGCAAAGGATGCTAAATCAGTTACGCTTACTGTTACTGATATTATGGGTAGAGTTGTGACAAATGAAAAAGTAAATGCTAATACAGGCACTCATACTGTCAAATTAAATAATTATCAAGTTGGTCTATATTACTATACCTTAAACGTTGATGGAAATTCAATCACAAAAAAAATGATTGCAGAATAAATTGTTATAATTTTTAATTAAAAACCAACTCTTTTAGGGTTGGTTTTTTTTTACTAATTTTTTTTGGAAGTTAAGATCAAAAAATATATGTTAAAAGAGCAATAAAAGTTAAGTTTTAGTTATTAATATTAAATTATATTTATTAGTTTTGATATAATTATAACTTAAACTCTAAAAAAATGAAAAAAATTTACTTATCTATTTTTGGATTAACTGCTTTTGGCTCATTATGTGCTCAAAACTTAATTCAACCAGTGAAGCCAGCGGCTCATCAAATGATTGCAAATCCTCATAAGAATTCATTAGGTACTGCAAATGTTCAAAGAACAGTTAGTGGTCCGGGTCGTATTTCTCGTTCAGTATTTGCTGAGAATATCATTTCATTGAATGGTTACACTTCAGGTGCTCAGTACAATGTGTATGCAAATCCAATTTTTATTGATTCAACCGTTGTGTCATCTAGTTCATCTGGAAATTCAAACGTGTTCAATGTTAAAGCTGGTGCCAACTTCGATCCAAGATCTATTTATTGGAATGGATTAGGTAGCCCATTGTTGTCAGCTGCTGATGCGTATACAGTTGATTCACTTTGGTTAGGCTTTAAATATAAAAAAGTAAATTACGCTGTAAATGATACAATTATTGTTGAAGTAGCTTGGGGTTTACCAAGTAACACTGGAGTTTATCAAGCTTTATCAATTTCTAGTGTAACGCCAGCTTTATCATTTAGAACTCCTAAAATCGGCTTTAGTGCATTACAAGGAGATAATTCTGCTTATTCTGCAGCTGCAACTAATAAGAAAAGAATTAAGCGTGTTTTAACAACTGCTGACACTTCTCAAACTGCAAATGGTGGTTATATCATCATCCCAAATGTTAATCAATTAGTACCAGCTGGAAATATTTTTTCAGCATCTTATACTTTTAAGCCAGGAACTGGAGTTGCTGCTGGAAGTGTAATGTATCAATACACAGGTGGTTCGGCTCAAACTACAAACGGAATTGTTGGATTCCTTTATTCTGACCCAGCTACTACAAGTAATTATAATTTTTATGATAATGGTTCTTATTCAGGATGTTATGATTATTATTCAAAACAACGTTACGGATTATACACAGGAACTTCTGCATTTTTAAATTCATGTGGATATCCTAGTACGGAGTCTTCCTGGGATATTGGCTTCTCTGTTTCTTATTTATCATCTTCAGCTGGCGTAAACGAGTTAGAGAAAGTTGGATTTACTTTAGGTCAAAATGTACCTAATCCATTTACATCTGGTTCTGATATTTCTTTTCAATTAGCTAAGGACGCTAAATCTGTTATTTTTACTGTGACTGATGTTATGGGAAGAGTTGTATCTTCTGAAAAAGCGGCATCAACAATTGGAACTCATACAGTAAACATTGGTTCTTTTGCAGCTGGTGTTTATTACTATTCTTTAAATGTTGATGGTAAAGTAATTACCAAGAAAATGATTGCTCAATAATTTTTTTAAAATGAATGAAGCCCTCAACAATTTGTTGGGGGCTTTTTTTATGCAATTAAATGTTACTTTTAGTTTCAGTTATGAATCATTTAAAAAAGAGAATTCTCACATATATAGGCTTACATTTAAATCAAAAATTAAAAGATTTAAATGTGATGATGCAAGATTTAAATGAAGCCTCAAAAAATGAGACTAAAAGCACGGTTGGTGATAAGCATGAAACCTCTAAAGCCATGTTGCATCTTGAACAAGAAAAGTTAGGAAATCAAATCAAAGAAATAGAATTTCAAATCAAGGAGTTTAATGCCCTTAGTTTTAGTTTGCATTCTAATCAAATTGTGTTAGGTAGTTTAGTGGAAACAACGCTTGGTTATTTTTTTATCGCAACAGCTATTGGAAAAATTCAAATAGACGATATATCTGTTTTCGCTGTATCAAATAAATCTCCATTAGGCTCAAAGTTCTTGGGATTAAGAGCTAATGATTCAATTGAATTTAATAACATGCATTACACGATAAAAAACGTGATGTAAGTTATTTTTTATTCATGATTTCTGTTTGAATACGAATGGATTCCTCGTGTAATAATTGACACATTTTTTCTGTTATAGCTTCTGGAAGTCCAATTTTTTCAGCCCATTTAGGACGACTCTCTAAAATTTCTTTCCAACGGTCTAATTGAAAAATAGTAATATGATGATCTTTTTTATATTCTCCAATTTGCTCAATGATGTTCATTCTTTTTTTAAGAATATTAAGAAGTTCATCATCAATTTCATTAATGATATTTCTAAATTGTTCCAGTTTATTTGTAAAATCTGTATTTTCAGAAGTTGTTTGTCTGTAAACTAAATGAGATAATAATTCGTTTAAAGCAAATGGTGTGAGTTGTTGTTGCGCATCACTTAATGCAGCAGATGGATTGATGTGAGATTCAATCATTAAACCATTCATGCCTAAGTCTAGTGCTTTTTGAGCTACGTGTTCAATGTATTCTCTATTCCCACAAATGTGACTTGGATCGCAAATGATGGGTAAGTTTGGAAGTGTTGTTTTTAATTCTAGTGCAATTTCCCATAAGGGTTTATTACGGTATTTTGTTTTACCGGCATAATGAAATCCTCTGTGAATGGCCGCTAATTTTTTGATTCCAGCGTTCGATAGACGTTCGATAGCACCAATCCATAATTGTAAATCGGCGTGAATTGGATTTTTAATAAACACAGGAATATCAACTCCTTTTAATACATCTGCAATTTCTTGCACACTAAATGGATTTCCTGTTGTTCTAGCGCCAATCCATAATACATCAACACCATGTTTCAAGGCAAGTTCTGTATGTTGCGCATTTGCAACTTCAACAGTTGTTTTTAAGCCAAATTGTTTTTGTACATCTTTCAACCAAATTAGACCTTCTTCACCAACGCCTTCAAATGAATTAGGGCGAGTTCGTGGTTTCCATATTCCTGCTCTAAACAATTTTACACTTTTAATATCGTGCAATAATTTGGCAGTTTCTAATACTTGCTCAGGTGTTTCTGCGCCACAAGGACCCGCAATAATAAGGGGTTCATTATTGTTTGTAATCCAGGTATGTAATGCTTTTATTTCCAAAATTCGTAATATAATGTATCAGACTACTAAGTTACTAATAATTGTTTTCTTTTTAATGACAGTATTTTTCGAATGGAATTTTAGCCGCATCAAATCCTAAGTTTAATGCCTTGTTGAAATCAACACATGGATTTTTCTTTAAATTAAATTTCGCAACGCCTTTCCAATAATACGCTTCAGCGTAATTAGGATTTAGAGTTGTACTTATTTCTAAATCAGTTAAACATAACTTAAACTGTTGTTGCTTGCCATATAAAACACCTCTTCTTAAAAACAACGAAGCGTCTTCATTGTTTAAATGAATAGCTGTGTTATAGTAGTATAATGCTTGATCTAATTTATTTAAGTCGTCGTAACAGTTTGCCAATACAAAATTCGCTTTCATGTTATTTTTATTTAAGGATAATCCTTTTTCGGCATCAGCCATTGATTTAGAATAATCTTTTAGGATATAATACACGTTAGCTCTGCCTATATAAGCTTTGTAATACTGAGTTAGTTCAATGGCTTCTGTATAATCTAGTATTGCTTTATCTAAACGTTGCGTAACAGAGTATAATAAAGCACGGTTGTAATAAGTTTTGTAAGAGTTTTTATTTTCATAAATAGATTGGTTGTAATATTTTTCTGATAGGCGGTACTCTTTTTGTTTCATGTATTCGGCGCCAATACTGTTAAGCGCCATATAGGAGTGCGGATATTTTTTTAAGATATCTTTATACAACGCCATACTATTTTCCCATACAGATAATCTGTAAGCTGTTATACTTCCTAATAATGTAGTCACGAATAAAGCTATTGCAATAAGTGATTTTTTATTGATAGGAATCAAATGAAACAAAATCAAACTTAAACCTATGATTGAAACATACATGTATCGGTCGGCATTTAAAACTTCTCCAAACGGAATAAACTGAAGCACCAGTAAGATATTGATAAGAAAAAAACATACACCAAAAAGTAAATTATTTTTCTTGATTTTTACTAATTTATAAATTAAAAAACTTAAGCTAATTATCACGACGTAACCCAAAATAAGGCTTGCTAGTTGATTTTGAGGATAAGGATAAATAACAGATAACTGAAACGGATTTACAAAATGAATCAGGTATTGTAGGATGGCATATCCAGCATATCCAATGCGTTCATGAAATGCAAAAAAATGATTTTCGTTAATATAACCACCTTCCTTTTGAGCTTGCCATGTTACAATTCCAAGCACTAAAGAGCCAATTAAAAAAGGAATTTTTTGAAGGCTGTTTTTTTTAGAAAAAGTTTGATGAAAATGCCAGTCAATTAATAGTAAAATCAATGGAAATATTATGAATGAAGGTTTTGAGAGCAATGAAAAAATAAAAAACAACATACTAAAGGAAATATACTTACTACGATATTCTGAAAGAAAATGGATGTAACTTATTATTGATAATAAAATAAAAAAAGTAGATAGTAAATTTTTTCGTTCTGCAATCCAAGCAACCGTCTCTACTTGCATGGGATGAAAGGCGAATAAAATACTGATTAGTAGTGCCGTTGAATGTTCTTTAAGTAATTTTTTTAATGTGTAATACACCAAGATAGAATTTAAAAAATGCCAAGCTATATTTTCGATATGATAGCCCAATGGGTTTGCCTGAAATAATTTCCAATCCAATGCATAGCTTAGCATGGTAAGTGGATGAAAATTCCCTACATAAAAATGAGTTGCTAGTGCTTTTAAATTAAAATCATGAACGTCTTTATTTTCTAAAACATATTCTGCGTCATCCCAACTCATAAAATCAGCATGCATTAATTTAAAATAAACAAGACAAAATGCTAACAAAAAGCCTAAGCCAAATAGACTTTCTTTTTTTAGGATATGTGCCCGCGTTAATTTCACTAAAACAAATTTAATGTTTGTAGTTGTATAAACTAACAAAATATTAAATTTACAGTATGCTAAAACTATCGGTAGTCATCATCACATTTAACGAGGAAAAAAACATTGCTCGTTGTCTTCAATCTGTTCAGCAGGTTGCTGATGAAATTGTGGTGCTCGATTCTTTTAGCAAAGATAGAACTAAGGAAATTTGCTTGAGTATGGGTGTCCGTTTTTTTGAACATGCTTTTGATGGACATATTCAACAAAAAAATAGAGCCATTTCTTATGCAAGTCATACACATATTTTGTCGTTAGATGCTGATGAAGCGCTTGACGAAACATTGGTGAAATCAATTCTAAAGGTGAAACAACAGTTTAGTTGTGATGGATATTACATGAATAGGCTTACTAATTATTGCGGTAATTGGGTGCATCATTGCAATTGGTATCCTGATAAAAAATTACGTTTGTGGGATAGCGCCAAAGGCCATTGGACAGGAACAAACCCGCACGATAAATACGAATTATTTGAAGGTGATAAAAAAACCGGACACTTAAATGGCGACATTTTACATTATAGCATTCATACCATTGAAGATCATTATAAACAAGTTGAGTATTTTACAACCATTGCTTCAAAAGCTTATTTTGAAAAGAAAAAGAAAGCACCATTATATAAATTAGTTGTCAATCCGATTGCTAAATTTATTGATCATTACCTTTTACATTTAGGATTTTTGGATGGCAAAACAGGTTTTTTAGTTTCTAAAATTTCGGCTTACGCAACGTATCTAAAATATAAAAAACTGCGAGCGCTTTATAAATAAATTTATAATTCAGTTAAAGCAACCATAAATTTTTCAAGTTTCAATTTCATGTCTTTTGCGCTGCAATCGTAATTATTCACTAAAATTGAAAAGGCTAGGGTTTTTCCTGATTTTGTTTTGACGTATCCGCAATAGCCTCTTACTCTATTGATGTAACCTGTTTTAGCACGTAAGTTATTTTCAGCAAATGTTCCTTTGCATAAATTAATCATACTTCCGTTTTTGCCTGCAATCGGTAAGGAATTATTAAAGGCTTCGAAGTGTAGCACATCATGAAATAAATCATTTAAAATTTCTGCTTGAAGTTTTGGCGTTATGGTGTTTGCTCTTGATAAACCACTTCCATCTATCATGTGTAAGCCAGTAACGTCAAGTCCTTTATTTTTCCAAAACGTTTTTACGGCATCAATCCCATTTTCTGTAGTGCCTTGTTGTTTTGTTTGCGTTACTCCAATTGTTTTTAATATGCTTTCTGCATAATGGTTATTGCTTTTGGTATTGGTATAAAAAATAATTTTTTCGAGCGTTGGACTTGTGTGCGTGTAAATCCATTTTGATTGAAGTGATTTAGTTTCTTGTTCGCTTAAGGTTTCTTTTGGTAAATACAGATTATTTTTTTGGAGCTGTTGTATTAAATCATCACGAAAATAAAGTTGAGGTTCTGGCATCTGAGCTTCTATCTCGTAATGTGTTTTATTTGGAGGTATGGTTCCTTTTACCTCGCGCGCGTATTCATTCGGATTGCCATAAACATAGGCTTCATCTTCTGTTCCTAAACTCAACACATCTGATTGTATAGTTATTTTTTTTGAAACATAATCTGGCTTTATACTTTCAACTTTAGCGAATGTATTGGATTGATTGCTTGTGTAAAAAATAGAAAATTTATTGTCTTTGTAGGATAAACCATTTGCACCAGCTCCAAAATAATTACCAATGTCTCCCCAAATCCATGAGTCGGGGATGGAACTGTTAAAGCAAGTATTATCAACTTTTATAGCATTAATATATTTTACACCAGCTAATTTTATTTTTTTGAATAATCCCGAAAAAAATAAGGAATCGTTATTGTAAAAATAAGTGGAGTTAAAACTTGGGTCGCCAGCACCAAAAACATTGAGTTCTAAAAATGCAGACGTTTGCATACTATCGCCTTGATAGTGAATGGAAAATTGTGTTTTATAAGTAAAGTCTTTTTTCAAAATACCCAATGCAGCACCAGTTGTTACAACTTTTAAAGTACTAGCAGGTATCAGCGCTATGTCGCTTTGATGCTCTTTTATGGTTTTGCCTGTTGCAACATCTATCACACACCAACCATAACTTGCGTGCTTTAAATTGGGATCAGTTTTAAAGTGAGATTGCACTTCTTCAATACTGCTTTGAGCATAGACAGCAACTTGAATAAAAATAAAAAATGTGATGATGTAATTCTTCATGTGGTTTTCTGGATTAAAAATATAAAATAATTGACCTTAAACTTTTATATATTAATTTTTTTTTTAACTTTATATAACTGAAAATACTAATCATGGTTTATGCCCAACACTGCTTTTGCCTTTAAACAATTTAATGTAAAGCAAGATAAGTGTGCTATGAAAGTTGGCACCGATGCCGTTTTATTAGGCTCATGGATTCAGCCAAATGGTTCAACACATATTTTAGATATTGGAACAGGAACGGGTGTTATTGCGCTGATGTTAGCTCAAAAAACAACTGCTTCTATAATCGGAATTGATATTGATGTAAGTGCTACACAACAGGCTCAAGAAAATGTTGATGAAAGTAAATTTAAAAACTACATTACGCTTTTCAATTCGTCGTTTCAAGATTTTGTAAAAACAACCTCACTAAAATTTCAACTCATTGTTTCTAATCCTCCATTTTTTGAACAGTCACTTAAGTCGAGTGATGAAAAGCGCTCAAATGCAAGGCATGCAGATGTTTTGCCATTTGAAGATTTATTAGATGGGGTTATCAAATTACTTGATGCTAAAGGAAAATTCTGTTTAATTCTTCCAACTTTAGAAGCAGAAAAATTTAGAAATATGGCTCAAAAAAAAGGACTGTACTTATCTAAATTATTGCGCGTTAAATCAAGGGCAGACAAAGATATTGATAAGCGCCATTTGATGCAGTTTGAATTTACACCAACTGAATTTTCTGAGGAAACTATTGCTATTGAAGAAGATGAAAGGCATAGTTATACGCAAGCATATAAAGAGCTAACGAAAGCGTATTACATCAATTTTTGATGTAATTACCATTAAAAAATCAACTTAATTTAACATTTAATATTACGCATAAATTATTTTTTGTAATATCTTTCGTGTCTATTTAAATCAAACCACTATGTTTGGTTGATAGTTTCTTATTACCTTTAAACGCATAAACCATAAACACCATGAACACAGATTCTAAAGTAAAAAAAAGTTTAGCTAAACGCATTTTAAAATGGTCTGGTCTAACATTTCTTGTATTATTAGTTGTTATCATCATAGCACCATTTCTTTTTAAAGATAAGTTAATACAACTTGTGAAAGAGGAAGCTAATAAAAGTTTAAATGCTAAAGTTGATTTTGGTGATTTTGATTTAACCTTGTTCAGTTCGTTTCCTGATTTTAGATTTAAAATTCAAAACGTGAGTGTTATCAATGTGGAACCTTTTGCGGGAGATACTTTAGCTTACATCAAACAATTGAGTTTTGATTTAGATATTAAAAGTGTGATTGCTGGCGATAAGTATAGAATTAATTCTGTTATTATTAACGAGCCACACATTCAGGCTACCATTAGTCATGATGGAAAGGCAAGTTGGGATATTACAAAAGCAACGGTTGATACTTTAAAAACAGAAACACCAAGCGATACAGCAGCAGCAAAATTTGCAATGAGCCTAAAAACATTACAAATTAATCATGCTAACATTGCGTATAATGACATTCAAGGAAATACGTTTGCAAAACTAACTGATTTGAACTACACCATGGGTGGTGATTTTACGCAAGATGTGTTTACTCTTTCTAATTTATTAGAGATTGCAGAAACAACTGTTTCTTATGGTGGAGTAGGGTATTTAACCAAAGCGAAGTTGCATGTTAAAGCAGATGTAAACATGGATATGCCTAACATGAAATTTACATTTAAAGAAAATGAATTTGATGTCAACGATTTAGGTTTAGCATTTGATGGATTTTTTGCTATGCCAACTGATGACATTACAATGGATGTTACATTTAACACCAAGCAAGCCGAATTCAAATCTATTTTATCTTTAATTCCAAGTGTGTATAGCAAAGATTTTGCAAGTGTGAAAACAGAAGGTTCTTTAAAATTAGATGGGTTGGCAAAAGGCACATTGCATAGCGAAAAAGATAGCACCAAAAATACGTATCCATCGTTTGCACTTAATTTAGGAATTGCGAAAGCGATGTTTAAATATCCATCTTTACCAAAATCAGTGAATGATATTAATGTTGATGTTCATATTGAAAACAAGAAAAATTATTTAGATGCAACAACCATTGATGTAAATACATTTCATTTAAATATGGCTGGAAATCCTATTGATATGACAGCTCATATTAAAACACCCATTTCTGACCCTGATTTATCAGCACAAATTAAAGGAAGTGTTAATTTAAATTCAGTAAAAGAATTTATTCCATTAGATAAAGGAGATAACATGAGCGGACTTGTTAAAGCAGATATTAAAGCTGCAGGTAAAATGAGTAGTCTTGATAAAAAAGAGTACGATAAATTTGCTATGAGTGGAACGTTAGAAATTAACAAAATGAACTATAAAACAAGCACATTGCCTTACGATGTTTTATTAAATGTTATGAAGTTAAATTTCACTAATCAGTTTGTTGAACTTACGGCATTTGATGCCTTGCTCGGTAAATCTGATATTAAAGCAACTGGCAGAATTGATAATTTTTTACAGTATATTTTTAAAGATTCTTTAGTTGCTGGTACGTTTAATTTAAATTCAAACGTATTAGATATTACTCAATTAATGTCTTCACCTGCTTCATCGGTTTCCGCATCAACATCAACAGCATCGGCTAATACTGCGACACTAGCAGCGGACACGGCTGCGATGACAGTTGTTGAAGTGCCAGCAAATCTTGATTTTAATTTGAATGCAACTGTTGGCAAAGTGTTGTATGATAATTTAGTTTTAGAAAATATGGTTGGAAATATTCAAATTAAAAAACGTAAAGTGGACATGACCAATTTAAAAATGAATTTATTAGGTGGTGGTTTAATGATGAATGGATATTACGAAACAACCAATCCAAAAAAACCAACAGTCAGTTATAATTTGAAAGCAGAAAATTTTGACATACAAAAAACATTTACAGCATTTAATACGATTAAAAAAATTGCTCCAATGGCCCAATATTCAAAGGGAATATTTACAGCTACCTTAGAAAATTTTACAGCTGATTTAGATACAAAAATGTCGCCAGTGATGACTTCATTAAAAGGTCATGGTGTTTTTAAAACAGAGAAAGTATCTGTAGGTGGTTTTCCTCCATTCGAAAAATTAGGCGATGCCTTGAAGATGGATAAATTAAAAAATTTAGATATTGAAAATGTAGATGCAGAATATGAATTTACAGACGGCAGAGTCGTTTTAAAAAAACCAGTGAAAGTTAAGATTGGTAAAATAACAGCAGATATTACAGGATCAACAGGCTTTGACCAAACGATTGATTATACGTGGAAAATGATTGTACCAACTGAGCTATTTGGAAGTGCTGCAGCCTCTATGGTAAGTGGTTTATTAGGACAAGCTAGTTCTGCCATAGGCACAACAGTTAGTTTGCCAAAAACAGTGAATGTCAATGTTAGTTTTGGCGGAACGGTGATGAAACCAACTGTGAAAACAGGAACTAAAAGTGATGGTAAATCAGCAAATGATGCGGTGAAAGACCAAGCTGTGGCTGTTGCAAAAGATAAAGCAAACGAAGAAGCACAAAAAATATTAGCCGATGCCCAAGCGCAAGTTGAGAAAATAAAAGCAGAAACTCAAGTAGCCGTTGATAAAGCAAAAGCAGAAGGTTACGCACAAGCCGATGCTTTGGTGGAAAAAGCAACAAACCCTTTAACGAAAATAGCGGCAAAAAAAGCGGCAGAGTTAGCTAAAAAAGAAGTAGATAAAAAAGCGCAAAAAATTGTGGATGAATCAGAAGTGCGTTGCAATAAAATTTTAGAAGACGCTAAAGCAAAAAGTAATGCTGCTGCTGGAAAGTAATTGAAGTTCTAATAAGTAATGTATAGTTTTGGTATTGGATTATGTTTTTTATTTTAAAGCTAATTAAAACAAGTTATTAGTAAACTACTAGATATTTTGAAATATGACAGAGCTTGAACACTATATAAAATCTTCTTTTGGATTAGTTAATAACGAGGACTTAAAAAAAATAGCATCATTATTCAAATTGATAACCATTAAGAAAGGCGATTATATATTGAAAACTGGAAAACTATGTGATAATTTAAGCTTTGTTCAATCTGGATTTTTACGAGTGTTTTTGGTTACCAAAGAAAAAGAGGTCACCCAATGGATTTCTACTAAAGGTTACTTTACAATTGACTTGTCAAGTTTTGTGTTTGACAAACCATCTCGTTGGTCCATTCAAGCATTAGTTGATACAGAATTATATAGTATTACTAAGGAAGATTATAAAAAAATCGGAGACCTAGTGCCAAAATGGAGAGAACTTGAAAAATTATTTCTGGTGCGGTGCTTTACAATTTTAGAAGACAGGATTTTCAGCCACTTATCTATGACGGCAGAAGAAAGATACTCCCTCTTCTTTGAAAGCAATAGAGAACTATTTAATCAGGTTCCATTGCAATATATTGCTTCTATGCTTGGCATGACTCCCGAAACTTTTAGTAGAATAAGAAAAAAGCAACTTTTATGATTTCTTGATTTTTGTCAAGGGTAAAGTAATTATTCTGTTTGACATTTGTTTCCTAATTAAAAAAAGAAGCAAGTGAAATATTTACCAATAATTATTCTAATAACAATTTTAAAATCAACATTAATGGCAAAAGAAATCAAAACTGAAATTCTAATTGAAGCAACTCCAGAAAAAGTTTGGTCAATTCTTACAAAATTTGAAGATTATCCAAATTGGAATCCATTTATAAAATCAATAAAGGGAGATGTGAAAGTTGGAAATATAATTGTGGCAAGGATTGAGCCACCAAAAGCAAAAGGAATGACATTTAAACCTAAAGTCCTCGTCTTTGATACGAACAAAGAATTTAGATGGATTGGGCATCTGCTTTTTCCAGGATTTTTTGATGGAGAGCATAAATTTGAAATACTTGACAATGGTGATGGGACATCAACTTTTAGGCAGAGTGAAAAATTTAATGGAATACTTGTTCCATTATTTAAAAAAATGTTGGATGTCAATACCATTCATGGATTCAACGAAATGAATAAAAAAATAAAAGAGCTAGCAGAAAAAAGATAAACCCTAACTATTATTTGTGTTTATTAAAATTTTGGCTTGGCAGGTTTTATCACCTGCAATTTTTTAATAACCTGTAAATTTAAATTTCACATTTATTTGTGTTGATATTTAGTTAATTTACATGTATATCAAAATACCAACTAGTACAAAAAATTAGATACATTTATACTTTACATAGTTTAGCTACATTTTAAAATCATGAAACAACAACTTGCTCACGTTACTATCTTAGTTGATGATTATGATACTGCCATTGCTTTTTATACAAAACAATTACATTTCGATTTAGTAGAAGATACACAGCTTTCTGAAAGTAAACGTTGGGTTTTAGTGAGACCAAAAGGCACTAGTACATGCAGTATATTATTAGCTAAAGCAACTACTGAAGAGCAAGTAAAATGCATTGGTAATCAAACAGGTGGTCGTGTTTTTTTATTTTTATATACCGATGATATCACCAGAGATTACCAAAATTTATTACAACATCACATTACCATTGTTGAAGAACCAAGTGTGAAAGCACACGGCACAGTTTTGGTATTTGCAGATTGTTATGGAAATAAATGGGATTTAATACAGCCCAACAGGTTTTAATTCCATTACAAAGTCTATGGCTTAATGCATGTAGTGAAAGTATGAAAAACACCTAGCAATAAACCGTTAGTTTTTAATCTTCTAGTTCAACGATGGGAGTTTCCATCATCAACTTACGTTGCTTTTTACTATTAATAGAAAGTAAAATAGCTGGCAACAAAATCAAATTAGTAAATAAGGAAATTAATAAGGTTAATGAAATTAAAATACCTAAAGCGGCTGTTCCTCCAAAACTTGAAACTGAAAATATAGAGAATCCGAAAAATAAAATGACGGAGGTGTAAATCATACTTAAGCCAGTATCTTTAATAGCATTAGAAATAGCTAAAGTGGCATTGCCGTTAGTTTTTAATAATTCTTGTCTGTATTTAGTCAGTAAATAAACGGTGCCGTCAGATGAAATGCCAAACGCAATACTAAAAATTAAAATAGTGGAGGGTTTAAGTCGTATGCCTAAAAAGCCCATGATACCTGCTGTTATTACTAAAGGAATTAAGCACGGTATTTTAGATAATACAATGATACTAACGGATCTGAATAAGATCATTCCAACCAATGCAATTAATAATATTTCAATCAATAAACTTTCAAATAAATTATCAAGTAGATAATCGTTACTTTTTAAAAACACAATACTGTGACCAGTAAGACTAACTTTATAGTCTTTCGGGTCGAAAATAGAATCTACCTTTGGCTTAATGTCTGTAACCAATTGTTTGATTCGTTCCGATCCAATATCAGCCATTTGAAAACTAACCCGCGTTATACTTTTTGAGCTATCAATAAATGATTTCATTTTTCCGTTCTGATTATCAATCGAACCTGAGTAATCAGATAATTTCTTTAAGTCAGTTACTGATGGAAATTTATAGTATTTAGGATTACCGCCTTTATAGGCTTGGTAAGAAAATTTAATGGCGCCCACTATGGATAGTGGTTTCGAAAATTCGGGATAATTACTAAAAATTGCTTCTAAAGCTTTTATTTTATAGAGTGTTTTTGCATTTTCTGTAAACAATCCATTTTCTTTTTTAGTATCAATCGAAACTTCAAAAGGTAACACACCATTAAATGATGTTTCAAAGAAATGAAGATCTGTATAAATAGGATCGTTTTTCGGAAGGTCATCTACTACATAGCCTTCAACATTAACACGCAGTAGTCCAAATACGGAAATGATAGTAATGACGGTTGTAAGAGTATAAATAATAGGCCTTTTAAATTGAACCCATTGGTCTATTTTTGATAATAGCGCATTGATTCGTTTTCCCTCTAAATGTTTTGTTTGTTTTGTTTTAGGCACGGGTAAGGCATATAATAAAACGGGGATTAAAATAAGGGTGATGATATAAGTTGTAAGTACGCTGATGCCGGCTACAACACCAAATTCAACCAACATAGCGCTATTCGTAAAATATAAGACACCAAAACCAATGGCTGTTGTTACATTAGCTAAAAATAAAGTAACGCCAATCGTCTCAATCATGCGGGCTAAGGCTTTGATTTTATTTTTGTGTAACAAATATTCGCTTTGGTATTTATTAATTAAGAACACACAATTGGGAATGCCAATAACCATAATGAGCGGTGCGATTAATCCAGTTAATACCGTTATTTTATAACCAAACAACTCTAATAATCCAACAGACCATATAACGCCAACAGCGACAATGACTAAAGAAAAGAATACATTTATGCCTGATCTAAAAAACATCCATAAAATAAGACCTGTAATAATAACGGCAAGAATTAAAAATAAAGTCATTTCATGTGAAATTTTTTCCATCATTTGTGATCGAATATAAGGCATGCCAGAGTAATGTACATCGATGTTATGCTTTTGTGAAAACGCTTCAGTTAATACTTTTATTTCTTTCACAATATCTAAACGTCGTTTTGAATTCAGTGAACTTTTATTAAAAGTGATGGCCATTAATACAGCTCCATTTTTTTTATTGTACACTAAACCGTCATAAAACGGCATGTTTAAAAATGTTGTTTTAATACTATCAACCTCTGCTTGTGTGGTTGGTATTTTAGAAATTAACGGTAAGAATTCCATTTTTTCTAAACTATCATTTCGTAAAATTTTAAAAGTGGTTGGAACTGATAAAACTTCTTTGATTCCGTTAATGATTTTTATTGATTTATTTAAGTGATACCAATCATTAAATTTATTGAGCGTAAAAAAATCTTTATCCTGAAAACCAACAACCATGACATTGCCATCTTCACCAAATTGTTTTTTGAAGTTTTTATAATCTATAAATGTTGGATCATTATCAGGAAGTATTTTTGCAAACTCATAAGACAGTTCAATTTTAGAAGCTTCATAACCCATGATGCCACTAATTAGAAGAATAATAGATGTGAAAAGGAGTTTATTTCGTAATAAAAGGCTTGCAAATTTTTTCCACATAAATAGTTTTTTAATTTAGTTCAATTTTTCAATAGAAATACAACAATGGTAAGCCACTCATCTGCTTCTATGTTCTTTTTTTAAGAAGTTTAAAAGTAAGTTTATTTTATGTTAAATAGAAATAAATAAACATAAAAAAACCATAAATGAATGGCTTTTAATCGTTTTAACGACTATTTTTTTAAATGATTTTACCGTCTTCCATTTCAATAATGCGATGTGTACGCGCCGCAAACTCATTGTCGTGTGTTACAATTAATAGGGATTGATTATACACTTCTGCTAACTCTTTAAAAATAGAAAAAACAACTTCGCTATTTTTTTTATCTAAGTTTCCTGTAGGCTCATCACCCATAATGATAATAGGATTATTTATTATTGCACGCGCTATCGCAACTCGCTGTTTTTGTCCACCCGATAATTGATTTGGTTTTTTTAAGGCTTCACTTTGTACACCAAGTATTTTAAGCTTTTCATAAGCCTGATGTTCTATTTCTTGCTCAGTAAGTTTGCCTAATTTTAAACCAGGCAACATGACGTTTTTTAATACCGAGAATTCGTTTAATAAGTAATGAAACTGAAACACAAAACCAATTTTTTCATTTCTGATTTTTGCTAACTCAGCTTCCTGTTTGTTTTTCATACTCACATTGTCAATCAGTAATTCTCCTTCGTAATCTGTATCCATAGTCGAAAGGATATAAAGTAGAGTGGATTTTCCGCAACCAGATTTCCCTATCACCGAAATAAACTCGCCTTTATTAATTGAAAAATCAATGTCTTTTAAAACTTGAATCGTTAAAGGATCATGAAAATATTTGTTGATGTGTTTGGATTCAATTATTTTTTCACTCATATTATTTTCCTCTTATAATGATGACGGGATCTATTTTACTAGCTTTTCGCGCAGGAAAATAACCAGAAAAATAAGTAGTGACTAATGCAAAAATGAATCCGATGGTATAAAATTGCGGATTGTAATTCACAGGATATGTTTTAATGGTGGGTAAAGCAGCAGTATTAAATGGAATCATATCTATGATATGTGAAACACCAAAGCCGAATAGTAAACCTAATAATCCACCAAAGAAACCAATGCTTAAGGCGATTGTAATAAAAATAATATTAACGTCTTTTCCAGAAAAACCAGTTGCTTTTAAAATAGCAATAGAATCCATTTTTTCATAAATCATCATATTTAAAATGTTGTAAATGCCAAATCCTGCCACAACCAAAAGTGTGATTCCAACAACATAGGAAATCAACGACCTCACTGAACTTCCTGTTTCAAATTGAGAGTTAGCAGTTTGTATATCAATGGCATCTAATTCAAAAATGCTAGCGTACTCTTTTGCAATTTGTGGTGCTAGCAAGATATCGACTAGTTTTATTTGTAAGTCAGTAACATAACTGTTGCTTTCTCCTAACAATTTTTGAGTGGTATTGATAGAAGCATAGCTTTGCACGTTATCTAAATCTTGTAGTCCTGATTGAAAGAAACCAACGACTTTCAATGGCATCCGTTCTCCCTTCGTAGTTGTAATTTGAATAACATCACCAATATTGGCAAGCATTTTTTCGGCTGCGCCTTTTCCAAGAATGATGCTGTTTGGAATATTTTTTAAATCAATGTAATTTCCACTCGTCACATAATCGCTAAATTTAAATAATTTATTTTCGGCTTCAACGTCTATTCCATTTATTATGCCCGTTAAATCAACGGCACCAACATTATAAAAAACTTGTGCTGTAATTTTTGGGGCTACACCTAAAACTCTTACATCTTTTTTTAATGTTGAGATGATAGCCGCATTGTTATAAATTTCCAAACGTTCATTTTTTGGTTTGATGGAACTTATAAAATGATGATGATTTTTATATGAAAAAGTTCGATCAATAGGTTGCAGTTTGGATGCCTTAATTTCGTTGTATAATCTAATGTGTGGTGTTCGGTTTAGTATGAGACCATCCAATAAATCGTTGAGCCCGTTCATGAATCCTAATAAAGTGATAAACATAGTAATACTGAATGTAACACCAATAGCTGCAACTAATGTTTGTTTCCAACGGGCCAGGAGTAGTTGAATCGATATGTCTGCTATTAATTTAAAATTCATTACTCTGGCTTACTAATTTCATCTGTCTCTTTAAGTCCGGATAAAACTTCTATTTTTTGATAATCTTTTAATCCTGTTTTTACGATTATTTTTTCTCCGTTTGCTCTCATTACCATGGAATCATTTATTAAGTAATTTCTAGGAATAAGGATTGCTTTTTCTTTCGTATTGATAATAATACTTGCTTCAAATGTGATATTAGGGTAAAGGATGTCTGGTTGAGTAACAAATTCTGCTTCCACTAAAAATGTTTTACTGCGTTCGTTCATCAATGGATTTATTTTAGTAACCAGGGCGTTAAACACTTCTTTTTTATAACTGTCTAAAGTAATCAATACAGGTAATCCTTTTTTTATTTTTATAATATCATATTCATCCACTTGCATTTCTAAAATGAATTGTTTAGCGTCTCCAACAATTGCAATGGGTGTTTGTAATCCAACTATATCTCCTTTTGTTTTAGATAAACTATAAATCATGCCATCGATTTCACTTCTTACTGTAAAATCTGTTTCGAGTTTATAGGATATCAAGGCATTGTTTTTAGATTGAGAGGCATTGAAATTTAGTTGACGATTTAATTCTTCATATTTTTCAATGCTAGAGAAATAGGATGTTTTAGCATTTAGATAGGTTAATTCTCGTTGTTCAAGTTCTACTTGAGTTCCAATTTTTTGTTGCCATAAATTTTTCTGCCTTATAAATAGAAGTGAATCATTTTTCATCTTATGCTTTGCCAGATCAATGATATTAATTGCATCAGATAACCTTCCTTTATTGGTATGGTAATTTGAAAAGTTAGATGCTAGTAAAGCATTTTCTTTATTTAAGCGTTGTGTTTCGTTAGCTATTAATACAATTGGCATTCCCTTTTTCAAGGTGTCACCTTCTGTTACAAATACCTGTTCAATAATACCATTTACGGTTGCAAAAATTTGGTATTGGTTTTTACTTTTTAAGATTCCAGACGCATAAATAGATTCTGAAATGGATTCAACTGTTGGTTTTATTTTTTCTGTTTTAGTTTCGCAAGCATAGAAAAAAACCACTAAGCTTAATAGAATACACCGTTTTTTCATGGATTAAATGTAGGCTATCTCTTTTTAGACAACTTACCATAAATCAGTAAAAAAAATGATTATTGTTAGGTTTTAACGTTTAGAAGAATGATAACTAATATTGTTTAAATATTTATTGTAGGCGTTTGTTTATTATTTTTTCAATACTACCGAATGCTTGTCCAGGAGAAAATTTACGCCATTCGAAATCATTTAACTCTCCACCCGAATTAAAATAATAATCTAAGCTTGAAGATTTAAATTCTTTTAAAATATGATCTCTGAAATTTAAAAACACAATCCAACCATCTTCCACATCTTCAAACCATTCTTCGTAATATGAATCGTCGGATGCATGAAAATTGAGAACGTTTTCACCAATTATAATGAACTTATTAATTTTATGATGCAATAGTTCATCCATGATATCTCTTTTTAAAAGCATGATATCATTGTTAATCGTGTCATTCCATTCCCCTATTAATTCAATGAATGCGAAGCCTTCATCGTAATCAACAAAAATAATTTTCAGATACAAGGTTTCGCTTCCCATATCATCCCATTGTGGATGTATGTAATAATTATAAACGGTATTACTGAATGTGAATTCACTATATTCTGTTCCATAAAAAGGAGAGTTTTCATCTTCAGCAGCAATATATAAATGTTGCCAATTATAAAATGGTTCTATGTTATGCATGCGTATTGAGTTTAAAAAGCAGTTGTAATCATTACTTCATGCTTAATCTGATTTGAGTAATGATTTTTTTTGTGTAAAGTGGAAACTCACCTTGCATCATCCAACTATAATAACCGGGTTCTTTTTCAAACACTTCTTTTACTGTTTTTCCTTTGTGTTTTCCGAAATTAAAAATTTCTTCGTCTTTTTCGTTATATACAATTCTTGCCGATAAATCAGCTTGTTTAAATCGATTCGTGAGTTCACTTAAAACAGCCATATCATTTACAACAGGTTTATAAGCGTTCCCTTTTTCGTCAATTTTTTCAGTGTTTTCGTAGTGTTGTAGTTGTGCTTTAAATATTTCGTAGGTAGCTACTGTGTCTGCTTCGGCAGAGTGTGCATTTTCTAAATGTTTCCCGCAGTAAAATTTATAAGCAGCCGTTAAATTTCTTGGTTCCATGATATGGAAGATATTTTGCACATCAATTAATTTTCTATTTTTTAAATCAAAATCGATTTCAGCTCTTAAAAATTCTTCAGCTAATAACGGCACATCAAATTTGTTTGAATTAAATCCGCCTAAATCACAGTTGCTGATAAATTGAAACAGTTGTGCCGAAAACTCTTTAAATGTTGGCGCATCAGCTACGTCTTTATCATATATACCATGTATTTTTGATGTGGCAATTGGAATTGGAATAGTTGGATTTATTTTTTTAGTGAGTGTGTCCGTTGAATTGTCAATGTTTACCCGTACCACTGATATTTCAACAATTCTATCTGTACTAATATTGACGCCCGTAGTTTCTAAATCAAAAAAGGCTAATGGTTTGGTTAAGTTTAAATTCATTAAATAGTTTTTAAATGTTAGTGTGTAAGTTTTGTAGGACAGTCTCGGTTGGAATTAAATCCGTATAAAAGCTGTTTAATTTATTGATGACACCTTCTATAATAGAATCTGGGCAAGATGCGCCACTTGTAACGATAATGTTTAATGGTGTGTGTTTTGGTAAAAAATGATTTGTTACAATTAATTTCTTATTCGGATAATCAAAATGCTGTATGTGTGTGGCATCTAAGATTTCTTTTTCGGATGATATAAAATAGGTTTTGAATTTTTTTTCGCATAATTCTACCAGATTAGATGTATTACTACTATTGTAACCACCAACAACTATAGCTAAATCTGCCTCAGCATGTAATAGTCCATAAGTCGCGTCTTGATTTTCGTTAGTGGCGTAGCATAAGGTATCTCTTGTATCCGCAAAATGATTGGCAATAGATGTTTCTCCATATTTTTTTACCATGATGCTTTTAAAAAAGTCAGCAATTTCCTGCGTTTCACTTGCAAGCATGGTTGTTTGATTGATCACGCCAATTCTATCAAAGGCTGTTTCAATGTGTAATGAGTTTGAATATTTATCTTTAAAATCTGCTTCGAATTGCTCTTGATCTTTTGTTCCTAATATATATTCTGCGAGTAATTTAGATTCTTCTAAATCCCTTACAACAACAGCTCTGCTATGCTTATCACTTCTTGAAAATGTAGCGCGTGTTTCTTCATGTGTGTATTTACCATGTATAATTATGGTGTAATCTTCTTTACCAATCGATTCTGATTTTTTCCAAACACGTTCCACAAATGGGCAAGTTGTATTGTATTTTTCGGTTTTTATGTTCTTGGATTCTAACAAACTAATTATATCAAGAGGTGCTCCAAATGCTGGAATAATGACAATATCCTCGCTTGTTAAGGTGTCAAAACTAATTAGTTGTTTTCCATTTGTATCTTGTAAAAACTGAACACCTCGTTCTATTAAATCATTATTTACATCAGGATTGTGAATCATTTGACTTAATAAAAACACTCGTTTGCCTACATTTTCTTCTAAAGCTTTGAATGAAATTTCAATGGCGTTTTCTACACCATAGCAAAATCCGAAGTGTCTAGCAATTAAATAATTTATTTTTCCAAAGTTCAACACTGTTGGAGAATTATCCTTTTTTCGTGGGTCTTGTATTTTACGGTATTGTTTTACCTTGGAAATAATTGGACTTCTGTAAAACTCAGGAACATTAAATGTTTTCATGATTTATTTCAATACTAATTCTTTAATTAATCTATTTCCCACAAACTTATTTACTTTATTGATGATATCTTCTTTTGCGAAAGCCATTTCATTCCTTACGATAGAAGAATCGATTGAAACATACAAATGACCATTGGTAAAATTTATTTGAGTGGTGTGTTTTGAAATCATGGTTCCTACAATTTTTTCCCAATCATTTCTGACAGCAAAAATACTGTATTTTTCATCCAACCTTTCTTCTTTAAAAAGTTGAGAAATAGCGTCTCCTAGTTTTATTAAGTTACTTTGTTTAGCCATGTTGGTTAACGATACCATTATCAACAATAAAGATAGCGTGTTTAGAGTTTGATTTTAAAAATAATGTTTTCATGCGCTCAGGATGCGTATCTGTTATAAATATTTGCCCAAAATTATCACTACTAACTAATTCAATCAATTTGGTAAATCTTGACTCGTCTAATTTATCATAAATATCATCAAGTAACAACAAAGGTTTGGTATTTGTTTTCTTTTTTACAAATTCGAATTGGGCTAGCTTAAGAGCTAGCAAGTAAGATTTTTGTTGACCTTGTGAAGCAAATTTTTTCAAACTCGAGTTTAGTAATTTAAACTCTAAATCATCTTTATGAGGTCCGATAGTTGTGTGATGCACTATTTTATCCCGATCTAAATTAGATTGTAATAATGCTTTAAAGTCAACGCCTTTGGTTGATGCTAAATAATGGATACTCGCTTTTTCATTACTACCACTTATTAGCTCGTAGTTGGTATTAAACATCGGAATAAATTCCTCTAGGAATTGATTACGTTTTGATATGATGGTTTCTCCGTACTGAATGAGTTTATCGTCCCATACTTCTAAACTTAAGGCATCAAAATGGCGCTGTTCATAAAAATATTTAAGCAAGGCATTGCGTTGATGTAAAGCATGATTATAGGATATTAACGAATCAAGATATTGTTTATCATATTGAGAAATGATGCTATCAATAAACTTGCGCCTTACTTCACTACCATCTAATATAAGTTCGCTATCTGAAGGTGAAATCATCACGAGTGGATAAATTCCAATATGTTCAGACAGACGTTCGTATTCTTTTTTATTGCGTTTAAATTGTTTTTTTTGCCCACGTTTTAATGCACAGTAAATTTCATCGGTTGTTCCATTTTTTTCAATCCATGCTTGTATAGCAAAAAAGGGGGATTCGTGCTGTATGTTTTGACTATCTATACTATTGAAGTAGCTTTTACATAATGAAATATAGTGAATAGCGTCTAAAATATTTGTTTTACCAGCACCATTATTACCAACGAGACAATTGAACTTTTCCGAGAAAGTCATTTGTGCTTCGGTGTAATTTTTAAAATTTAGGAGTGATAATTTTTCTAAAAGCATAAGTTTTAAAGATACCAATTGATATTAGTTTTTTTGTAGATTGTTATTAAATGTTTTTATCATACGTGTTATCATAAAACATTTGTAAATTTGGAAAAATTGATTCTAAGAATGGTACTTGATTCGGTAAGGTTAGATTGTTATTTATGGGCCATACGCATGTATAAATCCCGTTCATTGGCTAGTACATCTATCAAAAACAATAAGGTTAAATTAAATGGTGAAGCCGTAAAGGCTTCTCGATTGGTAAAAATTGGTGATGAGTATACCATGTCTTTTAGTGGCGGAATCAAAAAAATAATTGAGGTAACGGCTTTGATTGAAAATCGACAGAATTATGAAATTGCTTTAAAACATTATGTAGATAAGAGTCCACCAATTGAAAAAATCGAAAAATTAGAGTCTCTATTTTTTGTATCCAATATTAAACGAGATAAAGGAACAGGCCGACCAACAAAAAAAGACAAACGCGATATAGACGATTTATTTTTGTAAAGGGGCAGTTTACCTTTCAAGGCTTGTTTTATAGGTATTTGTATTATTTACCTTATCTGTCACTTCTAATGTCAATGCAATTTTTCCAGTCGGAGTTTGCTCATTAAAATAGCAAATTAATTGCTCTGTTTTAGCGTCGTACTCAGCAATTGTCCACTCATTATTTAAATATAAATGATATTCCTTAATACCACTGAGATTGTCGTTTATTTTAAAGCTAATGGAGTTGTTTAAATTTATTTTTTCTCTTGATTTTACTAAAATAATGTTTGGAGCTATGGTATCATAAGAATAACTAAAGGTGCCAAATGTTTTTGTATCCGATTTTAGCCAGCCATTTTCATAAATCCCACCGATGCTTCCTTGATTACAAAGCATCACTAATTTTGATTTGTATTTTTCTGTAACCTTTTCTGGTTTTAATGATACCGTCATTGGTTTCATTAAAAATGAATGTGTACTTTTTATTTGAACGCTGTTATTTTTTGCAGTGTTATTTTTTTGCACAGTAATCGTGCTATTTTCAGCCAAGGAACCTGCCTTTATTAGAATCATGTAATCTATTTCTTTTCTTATAAAGTCAAAACTGCAAATTGCGTTTGGAATATTTTTTATGTAATGATGCGTCGATGGTGATTTGGTTTTCAAATAAAAGGTAAGGCTATTTTTATTGTTATTTTCATCATTAACTTCTAAGTTGACGAGATGGAATAAGGTATCATTTAAATGAATGACGCCATTATTGATAACGTCTTTGTAAATGTCAATGCTGAAACAAGTTGGCGTAAAACATTTTTGTAATTTAATACCATGTGATTTTTCGCTGAATACATTGACAAATCGACCGTTATCAAAGCTGATATTATTTAATTGATGATGGTAAATCAGGTTGTTGTCTAAGCTCAGTTTAACTTCATAAATATTATTTTTATTTGTTGTTCCGTTTGATATATCATAACCTGCATAGGCAATGGCAAGATAAGGATCAGATGTGGTAATAGAATTACTCAGCAAACTCAATGAGTTGTTAGTGTTTTTTACGGCAATTATTTTTTTAAAAAGAATAGCATTTGTGTCTTTTGCGTCGTATAAACTAATATGCGTAATCATTGGCTTAATATCGTCTTTTATCTTATAGATTAAAAGTGGGTTGATTGGTATTTCAGTTAGTTCATGTCTTATCTCGAAATGTAAATGCGGACCCGTTGATCCGCCAGTATTTCCTGTATATCCGATGATATCACCTTTTTTTAAAAGTAGTTCATGAGGTTTAAGCGTTACATCTATTTCATTTTGTTTTAATGTTACTTGTTGGTTTTGAATATAAGTTTCTATCTGATCAGCGTATTTTTTTTGATGCGCATAAACAGACACATAACCATTAGGATGCGTTATATACAAAGCTTTTCCATAACCAACCGAACTAATTTTTATACGACTAACGTATCCATCGTATACACATTTAATAGGTAAATTTTTTATCGGATCAGTTGTAAAATCTAATCCGGCATGAAAATGATTAGGCCTTATTTCTCCATAATTACCGGTTATGATGGGTTTATTTTCTAATGGTAAAATAAAGCCAGATGGTGTTATTTGTGGATAAAAAAAAGTTGTGTTCGCAATGAAATAAATTATGATTTTGAATTTTGTCGAACGCATTAAATTGGATTTATTTTGTAAAAAGTTAATTAACAAAGACTTGTTAATGTAAAGTTAAAGTGATTAGTAAAATCAACAACCTAATCCCTTAATTTTAACCAACAATAAATTGTTTGTTTTTAATTCTTTAGTTATAAAGGTAAGAAACAAAAAAGTAGTGTAAATAAAACATTAATTATGAATGTAGAAAATATTAAATCTGAGTTACAAGAAGTGTTAGAAAGCGATATTACACTTCGTAAAGAATACATTGAAGTAAAGCGTTCATTGAGCGATTACCGCAATCAATTGATTCAACGTGATGAAGATTGTAAACGTTTACAAGTTTCAATTGACGTGCTTAATACTAAGTTAATTGTAATGGAGCGGGACAACTCAAACTTTAAAAGTGAAGTAGCATCTTTTACAGATTTAAGGAATACAATTAATGAACAGTTAGAGGAAAAGCAAATAGAAATTAGCAGTTTAATCAAAAAAATAACTGATTTAGAATTTCAACTACAATCAATATCAGCAGAATACGAAATAAAAATGAGCGGAATTCAAGCAATTTCGAATCAAGAAATTGCTGATTTAAAACTATCGTATGAATCACAATTACAAGAATTAAAATCTAATACGTCTTATCAGCAAAATGGTATGCGTAGTGAATTAGAATTAAAAATTTCGGAATTGACGGCTTCTTATGATGCATCACATCAAGAAACAGTTAATGCGTATGAATTGCAAATTGAAACTTTAACACAGGAGTCTAATTTACAAATTGAAACACTAAAAAGTAGTCATGAGCTTTCTAATTCTGAAGTGACAGATGCTTATGAATTAAAAGTAAGTTCATTGTTGCATCAACTTGAGGAACAAAGAAGTGAATTGACGAATCATTATGAGACTAGAATAGTAGAATTAACATCCTTGCTTCAAGACGGAAAATTAAATTACGAAACTGATTTGAACACACGTTTAGATGCATTACAAGCAAGCTTTACTGAAAATGAGCAATGTCTTATTGAATCTCATCAACAAAGTTTAGCCGAGGTCATTTTAAATTCAGAAAATACCATCGAACATTTAAAATCAGAATATGAACTTAAACTATCTGATGCACTTTCTAATTCATCAAATGATCATTCAAAACTTACAGATGATTTAAGTTTATTGGTAACAGAAAATGAGCATTTCAAAGAAAAGATTAAAGAGATGGTTTATCATATCGATAATCAGAATGCTCAAATAGAAAACTTTACCATTGATTTAGCATTTAAAACGGAAGAATTAGTCAATAAAATTGAAGCATTTAATACTTTGGAATTAGAATTTTCTAATTACAAAGTCGAGCAATCAATAGATTTTGATCAGCAGCACGAAGCTCTTAACTCGAAGTTGACAAATTTAGAAAGTTCATTGAATTCTAAAAATGCAGAATTAATTCACTTAAGCGAATTATTAAGTATTAAAAATGAATCCGAATTTCAAACGACACAAGCACTTGATTCACAAAAAATCGAATTTGAAAAGTTATTAGCAGAAAATACAGTTTTGATTTCAGAAATTGATGCTGTTTCTGATACATTAGAAACGACGGAAGAAGAATTAACCATTCTAAAAACGGAATTATATTCATTACAAACTAATTCGGAAGTAAAAGCGAATGAATTGAAAGAGGTATTATCTTCAAAAAACTTTGAGATTACTAATTTATCGGCGAATAATTCAGCCTTAGAAACCGAAATACAATTTTTAAAATCTGAATTAGAAGCAAAAAATAATGAATTGATATCCATTCAGTCGAACGTGGAGCTGAATTCTCAAGTTGAATCTGAAATATCTGTTTTACAAGCCTCTAAAATTGAGTTAGAAAATCACGTAAATCAGTTTCAGTATACAATAACGGAATTGAATAATCAAGTTAGTCAATTATCTGAAATAGTTTCTTTAAAAGATTCTGAGCTTGAGCAATTAAAACTTGCGAATAATAAATTAGCGGATGATAGCATCCATTTATTAAATGAACAAGAAGATTTGTCAAATCAACTGTTAAAAATGCATGAAACGATTTCTGGATTATCGTATCAAGTTGAATTTCAAGATATTAACATATCTGAATTGGATAATCACAGAAAAAATGTTATTTTAGCAAACGGTTCAAGTAATGAAAACTCTGAAAAGACAATCATGAAGAAACAAATTAATGAGTTGGTACGTGAAATTGATAAATGTATAGCTCTGTTGAGTGCTTAAAAAAAAGTGTAGCTTTGTTTAATGAGCGATGTTAGTTTAAAAGTAGAAATAGCTGATGGATTTTATTCATTAAAGCTAAAGACTGAAGACGAATCGAGTGTTAAACAAATAGTTGAAATATTAAATGGTAAAATTTCGGATTTTGAGAAAAAATTCGGAGTGAAGGATAAAAAAGATGTGTTGGCAATGGTTTCGCTTCAATATATAAGTGAATTAATGAAAGAAAAAAACACAGCTGAAAAAGAGTTAAGCACTCTAAAGTTAGTATTGGAGGATGTAAAAGAACAATTGGTTCAACATAAAGAAAATATTAGAAGAACAACAGGGCAATAAATTTTTAGTCTTTAAAAAAGAACAATGGACGTACAGCTAGATTGAAGAGATTCGATTTTAGATGTACGTTTTTTTATAACTATATTTTTTGGATAGTTGCCTCAAAGTATATAGTTCTGATAGTAATAACAAAGCGCAACAAAAATAAACACCATGATAGAAATAATATTAATAGCCGGATCGCTTATAGCGGGAGTTGTGGCAGGATTTGTAATCGCCAATTCTAAATTAAATAAGGGTAGCGTTAAAGAGAAAGAAAACTTAATTAAAGAAGTTGAACTAAAAGCTGAAAGCTTTAAACAAGAAAAAATACTTCAAGCAAAAGAAAAGTTTTTACAATTAAAAGCCGAACATGACAAAGCTGTAAATGAAAGAAATCAGCAATTAGTAGTTTTAGAAAATAAAGCAAAACAACGTGAGGGAGATTTATCCAAAAAATTAGAGGAAGCTACTAAAAAAGAAAAAGAGCTTGAAGGTCAAAAAACACATCTTGCTACTCAGGTTGATGTATACAAAAAGAAAAGCGAAGAAATTGAAAAATCTCACCGTAAGCAAGTGGAACTTTTAGAAAAAGTTTCGGGACTAAGTGCTGAAGAAGCAAAATCTCAGTTGATTGAAAGTGTAAAAGCTGAAGCTAAAACAGACGCGATGGCTTTCATTAAAGATACCATGGATGAAGCTAAGATTAACGCCAATAAGGAAGCTAAAAAGATCATTATTCAATCGATACAACGTTTAGCAACTGAAACAGCGATTGAAAATTCAGTAACTGTTTTTCATATTGAAAGCGATGAAATTAAAGGGCGAATCATTGGTCGTGAAGGGCGTAATATTAGAGCTTTGGAAGCTGCAACTGGTGTTGAAGTAATTGTAGATGATACGCCTGATGCTATAACACTATCTTGCTTTGATTCTATCAGAAGAGAAATTTGTCGTTTATCATTGCATCAATTAGTAACAGATGGTCGTATTCATCCTGCTCGTATCGAGGAGATTGTTGAGAAAACAAAAAAAATGATTGATGATGAAATTGTTGAAACAGGTAAACGTACTTGTATTGATTTAGGTATACACGGCTTGCATCCAGAATTAATTCGTATGGTTGGTCGTATGAAATACCGTTCATCTTATGGACAAAACTTATTACAACACAGTAGGGAAGTGGCTAATCTTTGTGCTATTATGGCAAGTGAAATGGGCTTAAATCCTAAAGTTGCTAAACGTGCTGGTTTATTGCATGATATTGGAAAAGTACCTGATGAAGAACCAGAATTGCCACATGCATTATTAGGTATGAAATTAGCTGAAAAGTATAAAGAAAAACCAGAAGTTTGTAATGCAATTGGTGCACATCACGATGAAATAGAAATGTTAACGTTGTATGCACCAATCGTTCAAGTGTGCGATGCTATTAGCGGTGCTCGTCCTGGCGCACGTCGCGAGGTTGCTGAGCAATACATGAAGCGTTTAAAAGATTTAGAAGCTTTAGCTTTGGGTTATGATGGTGTAGAGAAAACCTACGCTATTCAAGCGGGTAGAGAAGTTCGTGTGTTAGTATCAGCTGATAAAGTTGACGATAAACAATCAGAACAACTAGCCTTTGATATTTCTCAAAAAATTCAAACGGAAATGACGTATCCTGGTCAAGTCAAAGTTACTGTGATTAGGGAAGTCAGAGCAACAGCGTATGCTAAATAACTTAAGTTAAATAAATTAGAAAAGGCGGTATCTAACCGCCTTTTTTGTTTTAATAATTTCAAATTATAATTAAACAATATTTTTTTGTATCGCTATTTTAAACCACGTGGTATAGTTTGTTGGATGTAATGCAATTTCATTTTTTATTTCTGAAATAGATTGCCATTTATACGTTTCAACTTCATTTGTGTTTATTTTTGGCATAGAGGTTGATTTTCCAATTAATATGTAATCTAACTCATGTTCAATTAACCCATTTTCAAACTCACTTTTATAAGTAAAATGACTGACGATTTTTAAATCACAAACCATTCCCATTTCTTCAAATAAACGTCGGTTGGCGGCGTCTATAATCGTTTCGTTTGGACGAGGATGAGAGCAGCAAGTGTTTGTCCATAAGCCACCGCTATGGTATTTATTTATAGCTCTTTGTTGTAAAAGTAATTCGTTTTTATCATTAAATATAAAAACCGAAAAAGCTCTGTGTAATTTACCTTCCTCGTGAGCTTTAATTTTCTCCATAACTCCGGTCTCATTATCTTGTTCATCAACAAGTATAACGTATTCTTGCTGCATCATTTTAAATTAAATTTAACTTATGTCTAATGCAAGAACTCGCAAGAAGAATTATTTTTTGAGAATCACTAATTCTAATTCGTTTTTCTAAAATTTGAGAAGGATGAACATGCTTTATTTTATTAAATAACTTATAATAATAAATATAGGCTATATAAACACCAATTCTTGAATCTTTTGGTAATCGTTTTATACCTTCTAATCCTTTTACAAAGTCTAATTCAATATCAACTTCCAGTTCCTTTTTTGTTTCAACATTTAGCTCGGATACATCTAAATCTGGAAAGTAAATCCTCCCCATTCCAGCATAATCAGCGTTGATATCACGTAAGAAATTAATTTTTTGAAAAGCAGATCCTAAGGCCATCGCATAAGGCTTTAAGTTTTCATAAACACTATTATCTCCTTTTACAAATACTCGTAAACACATGAGTCCAACAACTTCAGCACTTCCTAAAATATATTCTTTGTAGCTTGCTGAGTCGTGTGATTTTTTCTCTAAATCCATTTCCATACTTTTTAGAAATGTATCTATTAATGTGTGATCTATTTTAAAAGTATTTACAACGTTTTGAAAACTGTTGAGAATTGGATTTAAACTTATCCCGCGTTCTATTGCTCTGTATGTTTCAATTTTAAATTCGTCCAATAACTCTTTCTTATTATAATCATGGAACGAATCAACAATTTCATCTGCAAACCTAACAAAACCATAGATGCTATATATAGGATTTCTAAAATCTTTATTTAAGAAACTGATGCCCAACGAAAACGAAGTGCTATAGCTCTTAGTGACCATTTTACTGGCTTTTAAGCTAATGGTATCAAATAAGTGTTTCATTGTGACTAAGATAAGAAAAAATCATTGTAGTATAAAAACAATCAATTCTTATTTTTGTTTAAACACTTGAATAGCAACCAATTTACCAGAAATTAAACATGGAGGAACGCCTGGTCCAGGAACGGTTAATTGCCCGGTATAAAATAAATTTTTCACTTTTTTATTAATGAGTTTTGGTTTTAAAATAGCTGTTTGACTTAATGTATTGGCTAATCCATAAGCGTTACCTTTAAATGAATTATAATCTTTAATAAAATCACTAGTTGCAAAATCTCTTCTGAAAATAATATTATCCTTAATTGAAACGCCTAATTGTTTCTCAATTCTGTCCACAACCATATCAAAATAACGGTCGTTGGTTTTTTTATCATCTTTTAAATTTGGAGCAATCGGAATTAATACCATTAAGTTTTCACAATCTTTTGGAGCAACAGTTTCATCTGTTTGAGATGTGCAACTTAAATAAATTAAAGGATTTGTTGGCCATTTAGGATCAGAGTAAATTTCCTGAGCATGTAAATCAAAGTCCTCATCAAAGAATAAAGTATGGTGAAGTAAATTTGGCAATTTTTTATTTACCCCAATAAAAAATATTAAGCTTGATGGCGCTAATTTTCTTGATTCCCAGTAGCTTTCGGAGTAATTTCTATACACTTTATCGAGTAGTTTTTGTTCGGTAAAATGATAATCAGCACTTGAAATTAACACATCACAATTAAATTCAGATGAATTCGTTGATACACTTTTTGCTAGATTATGTTCTACATTTATTTTAGAAACATCTACATTGAGTTCAAATTTCACGCCTAATTCAACGGCTAATTGATGCATCGCATTTACTACACTAATGATTCCGCCTTTAGGATACCAAGTGCCTCCAATCATGTCTGAATAATTCATAAGACTATATAAGGCTGGTGTATTTTTGGGTAACGCACCTAAGAATAAAACAGGGAATTCAAGCAACTGAATTAATTTTGGATTCGTAAATGATTTACGAATGTGAGAAGCGATTGAATTGAAAACATCTAATTTGAATATACCTCTAAAAAAACGCATATTTAAAAATTCGGTTAACGACAATCCTGGTTTATAAACCAAATCATGCATACCAATTTTATACTTGTATTCTGCTTCTTTCAAAAATTGTTTCAATTTTACGGCACTTCCAGCTTCAATATTTTCAAACATGGCATACAGGTCATCAATATTGCTTGGAATATCTAAAGGCCCGTCTTTATATATAATTCTGTATGATGGCGATAATCTTTCTAATTCGTAATAATCTGAAACTTTTTTTCCGAAGTCGTCAAAAAATTTATCAAAAATATCAGGCATCCAATACCAACTTGGACCCATATCATAGGTAAATCCTTCACTTTTAAATTGCCTTGCTCTTCCACCAACACTTGCATGCTTTTCTAAAACAGTAACTTCGCAACCTTGCTGTGCTAGGTAGCATGCGGCCGATAAGCCTGAGAAACCAGAGCCAATAATTATAACTTTCTTTGACATATTTTTATAACAGTTTTTTAGTAAAAATGTTTATGTTTAAAGGTAAAAATTTATTGCTTTTCTTTTAAGATTTCATCTATAAAGAACAAATTATTTTCAAGTGACGTTTTCTAGCAATTGAATAAAAGCATTTGGTATATTTTCAATCACATCACTTGGTATCATGGCAATTTCTCCTTTCTCTTGTTTTGTGATATCGCCTGCTAAACCGTGTATGAAAACTCCTAATATACCTGATTCAAGAGGAGTGTAGCCTTGTCCTAAAAGTCCAGTTATTATGCCCGTTAATACATCCCCACTTCCTCCTTTTGCTAGTCCTGAATTGCCAGTATTGTTAAAATAACTTTTCCCGTTTGGTTCAGTTATGCAAGTGTGTGCGCCTTTTAAAATAATAATGAGTTTGTTTTTTTTAGAGAATTCTAATTGTAATTGGTGTCTTTCAAAATCATTGCTAACAGGCTTTGTTAAGCGTTCAAATTCTTTTGGATGTGGTGTTAAAATAGAATTTTCAGGAATTAATGTTAGCCAATCTTTATTTAAACTGATAGCGTTTAGTGCGTCAGCATCAATAACTAGAGGCTTTGTGCTATTTTTTAAAATAAATTGAATGGCATTTTGAGTATCAATTTCTAATCCTAAGCCGGGTCCAATTCCAATAGCAGAGTAGGGTTGTAAATCAAGTTCATTCAATTTTAGAAAATCTATCCCATTTATTGTTATCATTGCTTCAGGGACTGCTGTTTGAATTATTTCATAACCACATTTTGGGATACATACAGTTAACAATCCCGCACCGCTTCTTAACAAACTTTTTGATGATAAAATAGCCGCACCTATTTTGCCATAGCTTCCAGCAATTAATAAACTATGACCAAAAGTTCCTTTGTGTGAAAATTTTTTGCGCGGTTTCAAAAGTTTTTTAACGGCATTTTTTGTTAAGTATAATTTATCACATGCATTTAATAATTCGTTTGGAATAATTAATTCAATATCTAGCACATGACCATTACCAATATATTTTTCGTTTTCAGGAAAAAGAAAACTAAGTTTTGGAAATTGAAATGTGAGTGTATCATTTGCATTTATAATTGACTGAGTAGGATTCGAATGTTTGTCTATAAATAATCCTGAAGGCACATCTATTGAAATTACTTTTGCACGGCTTAAATTTATGGCATTTACAACAGCTGCCGGCAAATCAACGAGTGGTTTTGTTAAACCGATTCCGACAATGGCATCAAGGATAACATCCGTTGAATGTAGGGTTGGAATATTATCCTGTGAGTTAATTTCATGAATGCATTTATTTTGTAATGCTTCAAGTTGATTTTTATTATTTAGAAAATCTTGAGAGGACTGTTTAGAATAATTAATAATATAAACATCAACTGTAAATCCTTTATGAATTAAATGCCTCGCAATAGCAAGACCATCGCCGCCATTATTACCTAATCCACAAAATACTTTAAATGATTGCTTTGAGGGGTAATGTTTTAAAATCCATTCGGTGCATTTTGTTGCAGCTCGTTCCATTAAATCAATAGAAGTTATAGGCTCATTTAATATAGTATAAGCATCTATGATTTTTATTTCTTGAGTACTAAAAATGGGGATTGAATTATACATCACTTATATGTTTGATTTTAATTTTAGAATGAAATAATAACCTTATGTTATTCAATTAGTAATGTCTGTTGACTTATAAAAAGCGATTCGTGAACCTTTTGTTTTCTGACATGAAACAACTCAGTTTCTTGATGGCGAGAGGCAATTATTATGTTTGTTAGATTTGCGTGTTTTGTAAATAAATCTTTTACAATCATGGGGCAATTATTATCTTTTGATAAGTGAGATAATACAATAAGACTCATAGATTCATGCTTATGATTTATAAATAAATCTAAGGCTTGTAAATTTGATAAATGTCCTTTGTTACTTTTAATTCGCTCTTTTAGGTGGTACGGATAGTGTCCGCTATTCAATAATTGTTCGTCATAATTAGCTTCTAAGAATGCCGCATCACATTGTCTAAAATTTTCTTCCACATGATTGCATACTGAACCGATGTCAGTAAATACGCCTATCTTAATTCCATTTCCTTCAATGATAAAACTATAAGGATCAGCAGCGTCATGTAGTTTAGGAAATGCTGTAATTATTAATTCACCGATGGAAATGGGGTAATATTTTATGAAAGAATGAATCAATGCTCTCTCTAAAAATAATCGCGAATTGTTTAAAGTAGCATCTGTAATGTAAACTGGAATTTGATATTTTTTAGAGAAGACTTGAACGCCTTTAATATGATCGCTATGTTCGTGAGATATAAATATGGCTTTCACTTTTTGAGGTGATAAATTTAAACGTGCCATTCTTTTTTCAACTTCACGGCAAGGTATTCCAACATCAACTAAAACAGCTTCTTTGTTGTTGCCAATGTAATAGCAATTTCCATTGCTTCCTGAGTTAAGTGCGGTAATAAATAAAGACATTCTTCTACAAAGAAACAGAAAATTGGACTATTATTTTTTTTAAGTTCTACACAAAACATATATATCAAAATCAACGAAACAAAAAAAGCCCTACCGAAGTAGAGCTTTTTATTTTTTAATTTTTTTAGATTAAGCTAAAACTGCTTCTTCCGAATAAGATTCGATTGGTGGACAAGCGCAAACTAAATTTCTATCGCCATAAGCGCTATCAACTTTAGCAACACTTGGCCAGAATTTATTATCACGAACCCAATTTAATGGATAAGCCGCTTTTTGACGAGAGTATGGTTTAGTCCAGTTATCAGCAACAACTAACTTACAAGTATGAGGCGCATTTTTAATAATGTTATCGATCTTGTCAAATGTACCATCTTCAATTTCTTTAATTTCTTTACGAATAGAAATCATGGCTTCACAAAAGCGATCTAGTTCATCTTTGCTTTCACTTTCTGTAGGTTCTACCATTAAAGTATTTACTACAGGAAACGCTACTGTTGGTGCGTGAAAACCATAATCCATTAATCGCTTTGCTATATCCGCTACTTCAACACCTGTACTCATTTTAAATTCATTACAATCTAAAATCATTTCATGAGCACAACGTCCTTGAGTACCTGTATACAAAATTTTATAACTGTCCTGTAATAATTCTTTCATATAGTTAGCATTTAAAATGGCTATTTCTGTTGCTTTTTTTAAGCCATCTGCACCTAACATTTTTATGTAACCATAAGAAATTAATAAAATTAATGCACTGCCATAAGGGGCTGCTGAAACGGCTGTAATTGCGCTATCTCCGCCCGTATTTACGATAGTATGAGATGGTAAAAATGGCACTAATTTTTCAACTACTCCAATTGGCCCCATTCCGGGTCCACCACCACCGTGCGGAATAGCAAAGGTTTTATGCAGATTTAAGTGACATACATCAGCACCTATATTCCCTGGTGATGTTAAGCCAACTTGCGCATTCATATTTGCGCCATCCATGTATACTAAACCACCATTATCATGAATTAGATCAGTAATTTCTTTAATTGCTTCTTCGTAAACACCGTGAGTAGAAGGATATGTTACCATTAAACATGATAAGTTATCTTTATATTGTTCAGTTTTTGCTTTCAAATCTGCCATATCAATATTTCCTTTATCATCACACTTAGTTACAATGATTGTCATTCCAGCCATTGAAGCGCTTGCAGGATTTGTACCATGTGCTGACGAAGGAATTAACGCAATGTTTCGATGCGAATTTCCATTTGCAATATGATAGGCTCTAATAACCATTAAACCTGTGTATTCGCCTTGAGCACCGGAATTCGGTTGAAAGCTCATGCGAGCAAAGCCTGTTATCTCAGATAAATCTTTATTGAGTTGTTCAATTATTTCTGTATAACCTTGTGCCTGATTTACTGGAACAAATGGATGAATATTAGCAAACTCAGGCCATGTAATTGGTAATAATTCGGATGCTGCATTTAATTTCATAGTACATGAGCCTAAAGCAATCATTGAATGGACTAATGACATATCTTTATTTTCCAAGCGCTTGATATAACGCATCATTTTGCTTTCGCTATGATAACTATTAAATACTGGGTGCGTTAAAAAATGAGATTGACGATTTAAGTTTGATGATGAAATGATATGAGAAGTATTTGGTTCAGCATGTAATGCAATATTAAATACAGATAAAATATCCACTAAATCTTGCTGTTGCACAGTTTGGTCTATCGAAATACCAATATGCTTATCATCTACTTTTCTAAAGTTAATTTCTTTTGCTTCGGCTGCTGCTATTATTTTATTAGCATCACAAGCCACAATAACAGTATCAAAATATAATTTTGTTTTTACTTCAAATCCACTGTTTTTTAGAGCACCCACTAAAGTGTCGGTAGCATTATGAACGCCTTGTGCAATACCTTTAATTCCCTCTTGTCCATGATACACAGCATACATACTCGCCATAATAGCTAACAAGGCTTGTGCAGTACAAATATTAGAAGTTGCTTTATCACGCTTGATATGTTGTTCGCGAGTTTGTAAAGCCATTCTTAAAGCTGGATTTCCCTCTGCATCAACTGATACGCCAATAATACGACCTGGAATGGAACGTTTATAATCTTCTTTACAAGTAAAAAATGCGGCATGTGGTCCACCATATCCTAATGGAACACCAAAGCGTTGAGAGTTCCCAACAACGCAATCTGCACCCCACTCACCAGGAGGAGTTAATAATGCTAGTGCTAACAAATCAGTAGCCACAACAACTTGAATTTCTTTTGAATGTGCATCAGTAACAAATGCTTTGTAATCTGTTACTTCGCCATTCATATCAGGATACTGAATTAAAGCTCCGAAAAAAGAATCATCTAATGATATTGTGTTCGCATCAGAAATAACTAATTCAATGCCATAGGGCATTGCGCGTGTTCTAACAACGTCTATGGTTTGAGGAAAAACAGTATTGCTGATGAAAAATTTATTACCGCCATTTTTAATTTTGTCTTTACTTCGGTTGCTATAAAACATGGCTAACGCTTCGGCTGCCGCTGTTGCTTCATCTAACAACGATGCATTGGCAATAGGCATTGCCGTTAAGTCCATAACCATTGTTTGGAAATTTAAGATAGCTTCTAATCTACCTTGCGCAATTTCAGCTTGATAAGGTGTGTAGGCAGTGTACCAACCTGGATTTTCTAACACGTTACGTTGAATAACCGCTGGCAAAATATTATTGTAATACCCTAAACCTATGTAAGAACGAAACGTTTTATTTTTCGCGCCTAATGATTTTAAGTGTTTTGAATATTGATATTCACTCATAGCAGGCGCTACTTGCAATGGTTGTGTTAAACGAATACCTGAAGGTACTGTTTGGCTTATTAATTCCTCAACTGATGCAACACCAATTTTGGCAAGCATTTGTTTAATTTCATTTTCGCGTGGACCGTTATGACGGTTAATAAATTGATCAGTTGTCATGTGTATGTTTTTTGAGTTGCTAAATTTACGTATTTACTATATTATATGGTCTTGATTTTTTCAACAAGTATTAAAGCGATAATTTAATTAATGATGGTAATTCCTAAAATTTTATTGACCCTCATTTTTTGTATTTCTAATTTTTTGATTGATTCAAAAACATCACTGTTTTCAAATGGGTCTGCTGTTTTTAATTGTTCTTTAATTGATAGAATAATAGTGTTTAATCGACGCGCTTTTAGGCTAAACAGGCGATGATCTATCCCTTTTTTTAATAAATGAATTTCTAAAGGCACGTCAACGCCAAATTTTTGCCAACCATTACTTACAACATCTGTAAGTGATGCAATGTTTAGAGCAAATTGAGAAATAATAGGATTTTGATGATTTAAAAAAGAATTGGTAGTTGGAATTATGTCTTGCTTCAAATAATGTTGACATTCATCCAACACCATTTGATAAATAGGATTTATGAATTCTAATTTATCTCTCCAAAGTTCAAAAATAATAAATTCACAAACAGTTAATTGAATTGATTGCTGAACGTTATCAGTGTCTTCAGCTTCTACATTTATTAAAACATTTCCATATTGCATCATTAACTGCAATAAATCCTTTTCTTCATTGTCTAAAACAACATCTTTTGGTTCTTCTTCAATTTCAGGATCTTCAGAATAAGTTTCACCAGAAAGATTATTAGTTGACGCTATTTGATTTTTGTTTCCTTTTTTTCGAATGATTTTATTGATAGCAATGTTCAAAATTTGTTCACCAATATCCATGATTTTAGAACATTCTTTGACATAAACAGAACGATTAATAGCATCTGGAATCACCGCAATGCTTTCAACAATATCTTTAATTAATTCGGCTCTTTTTATCGGATCGTTTTCTGCCTCTTGATAAAGTAAACTCGTTTTAAAGGCAATGAAATCTTTACTATTTGATTTTATAAATGCTTTAAATTCATCATTGGTTACTTTTTTACTGTAAGAATCTGGATCATCTCCATCAGGAAATAATAAAACTCGTACATTCATACCTTCCTCTAAAATTAAATCAATTCCTCTAAAACTTGCTTTAATACCCGCTAAATCACCATCATATAAAATGGTAATGTTTTTGGTAAAACGATGAATCAATTTAATTTGATCAACTGTTAAAGATGTTCCACTGGATGATACTACATTTTCAATGCCGGATTGATGCATTGAAATGACATCTGTATATCCTTCTACTAAAAAACAAATATCTTCTTGAATAATTGTTTTTTTAGCTTGAAACAAACCATAAAGTGTTTTACTTTTATCGTAAATATCGGTTTGTGGAGAGTTTATGTATTTAGCTTGCTTTTTATCATTCGTTAAAATTCTACCGCCAAATCCAATTACTTTTCCGGTGATATTATGAATCGGAAACATAACTCTTCCTGTATACCTATCAAAGATATCAGTAACGGTTATTGGATTTCCTTCAACATGATTATTTGATAAAATAGCCATGCCTGTTTTAACTAAATACTCTGGCTTGTAACTATTTTTTACGGCTGTTTCAGAAAATTTACGACGTTCGTCAGAACTATAACCTAATTGAAATTTATCAATTGTTGTTTGAGAAAAGCCTCTTTCTGTAAAATAACCTAAACCAATAGAGCGTCCTAAATCATCATTCAATAGTAAATCGGTGAAATATTTTTGCGCATATTGCATAACGATATACAAACTTTCTTTCTCATTTTGTTGCGCTTTTTCTTCGTTTGTTACTTCCTTTTCTACAACTTCAATGCCATATTTATTAGCTAAATATTTTAATGCTTCTGGATATGATAAACTTTCATGATCCATAATAAAATTTACAGCTGTGCCAGATTTGCTACAACCAAAACATTTGTAAATTCCTTTAGCAGGAGATACTGTAAAGGATGGAGATTTTTCGCCATGAAATGGGCATAATCCTAGCAAATTTGAACCACGTTTTTTTAACGTGATAAAATCACCAATAACATCCTCAACACGGGCAGCATCAATAATTTTATCTATGGTGAATTTAGGAATCAAGGTAACTTAATTAACGATATAAATATACTCTCAAAATATGTATTTTAGAAAATTTATATAAAGCTATATTTGAGCCATTTAGCTTTATATTTTTGGTGTTTATCTTATTCTATTCAATTGTTTACCATTTACATTTGCAGCTAGGGGACATTTGAACAGTCGCTTTTGGCAATAAATTAGTAATGTAGAGTTGTGTTTCATCACTAATTAAAATGTTTCGAAGATCGAGAATCTTAAGTGATTTCAGATTCTTGAGTGTTGAAGGGTATTCGTTAAAATCATTACTCCATAAATCTAATATTTCGAGGTTTTCTAAATTTCCAATTTGAGGCGGTAATGTTTCTATGTCGTTTTGGTTTAAGTTTAAGTATTTTAAATGGGTTAGTTTTCCGATTGTTTTCGGTATAATTTTTAAACTTGTTTTACTACACGCTAAATATTGTAATTGATTTAATAATGCGATGCTGTCTGGTAATTCTTCTATTTTATTTTTACTAATATCTAAGTATTGTAAGTTTTTAAATCTTAATACTTCTAATGGAAATGATTTTAAATGACTTTTTCTTAAAACAAGCTTTATAACGGCATCAGGATTTTTCATGCCATCTTCGATAGAGATGAAACTTGTTAACGTGTCAAGAGTAAGTGAATCCAATAATTGTGCGTGAGATGTTTTAAAAAGAAAACTAAAAAAAAATACCAATACAAATTGACTAGAAGCAATGGAATTTATTTTAAATAGTTTCGCAAGCAATTTTATCATTAGCTAATTGTTTTTTAAGTTCATCTAAGTTATTAAATTTTAGTTCATTTCTTAAATGTTTGATAAATTCAATTTTAATGACTTGGCCATAGATATCATTATTAAAATTAAAAATATGCACTTCAATTTTCTGTAGCTCGCTATTGTCTATTGTAGGATTATATCCAATATTGAGCATGCCTTTGTAAGTCGTGTTTTCAATAATTACATTAACAGCATAAACGCCATTTTTTGGCCTTATTTTATCAAGGTCTTTTATATTTATATTGGCCGTTGGATAGCCAATTGTTCTTCCTAATTGTTTTCCTTTTACAACTTCACCAGTTATAAAAAACGAATAGCCTAGATAATTATTGGCTTCTTCGATATTTCCTATTTCAATAGCTTTTCTAATTCGTGTGCTACTAATGTTTAATTGATTTATTTCTTCTGCAGAAATTTCTTCAATATCAAAATTATATTCAGATGAAACTTGTTTCAATGAATTAATACCACCCTCTCTATTTGATCCAAAACGATGGTCGTACCCTATGACAATAATTTTAGTATTTAGTTTTTTGGCAATAATTTCAGAAACGTACGCATCAGCGCTCATTTTAGAAAACGCTAAATCAAAAGGAAAAACGAGGACATTGTCAATTCCAAATTGATTTAATAAATCACATTTTTCTTGAGTGGTAGTAATAAGTTTTAAATCATGCTGTTCTGGAAATAAAATTTTTCGGGGATGCGGATCGAACGTAAATAAAAGTGTTTCACCACCATACTTTTTTTTAAGCTCGACTAATTTTTTAATGATTTTTTGATGTCCTAGATGTACACCGTCAAACGTACCGATTGTAAGAATGGTATTTTTTAAATCAACGATTTCAGATATGTTGTTGTATAAGCGCACAGAATGGGTAAATATACGATTAAAAGAGATGATTTCGATTGTTTTTACTTAAAAAGAGTGTTCGAAATCTTTCAAATTATGAATTTAGATGTGATGATTTATCATACTAACAATAGGGCCTACATATTACTGAAAAATTCATTAAATTTGTTTTAATTATATGGAAATTGTATGTTAGAAAAAATAAATAGTCTTTTGGCTGAAGTCGAAGAATTTTCAGCAAAAAGTAAAGAGCACGTCGAAGAGTATAGAATTAAATGGCTAAGTAAAAAAGGCCAAATAACATCTTTGTTTGATGATTTTAAAACAGTTGCCCCAGAAATTAAACGCGAAGTTGGTCAGAAATTAAATGAGCTTAAATTAAAAGCACAAGATAAAATTAATGCAATAAAGGAATCATTTGAATCTCAAAATGATTTACATGTTTCAACGCAACTTGATTTAACAACACCGTCAGACCCAAGTATTACATTAGGCTCTCGTCATCCATTGTCTATTGTAAAAAATCAGATTATTGATGTGTTTGCTCGCATTGGTTTTACAGTAAGTGATGGTAGAGAAATTGAAGATGATTGGCATAATTTTACCGCTCTAAATACTCCCGAAAATCATCCTGCACGTGATATGCAAGATACCTTTTACGTTAATATTAATCCTGAAATGGTGCTAAGAACTCAAACATCTTCTGTTCAAGTGCATGTCATGGAAAGTCAGCAACCGCCAATTAGAACCATATCTCCAGGTCGCGTTTATCGCAATGAAGCCATTAGCGCTCGTGCGCATTGCCAATTTCATCAAATTGAAGGATTGTATATTGATGAACATGTGTCGTTTGCGGATTTAAAACAAACTTTAAACTTTTTTGCGAAAGAATTATTTGGAACAGAAACCAAAATAAGAATGCGACCAAGTTATTTTCCGTTTACCGAGCCAAGTGCAGAGGTGGATATTAGTTGTACGCTTTGTAAGGGTGATGGTTGCAATGTTTGTAAGCACACAGGTTGGGTTGAAATTCTAGGTTGTGGCATGGTAGATCCTCAAGTGCTTGATAATTGCGGCATAGATAGTAAAAAATACACAGGCTTTGCTTTTGGTATGGGAATAGAAAGAATTACAATGTTGAAGTATCGTGTGAAAGATTTACGTTTATTTTTTGAAAATGATGTTCGTTTTTTAAATCAATTTTCAGGCGAGTAGTTTGTGGAAAATAAATCGCGAAAAGAAACTCTATTAGATATGCTAGAAATGGATTCTCAAGATGTGTTTCTAAATTATGCTTTAGCGATGGAGTTTTTAGGTGAACGAAATTTTGAAGAAGCTGAATCTCAATTCCAAAAAACCTTAAATTTTAAAATTGATTATTTACCTTGTTATTATCAATTAGGGCAGGTTTACGAAAAATTAAATCAGGATGTTTTAGCTATTGAGTTTTACAACAAGGGAATTGAATTAGCCAACGAACAAGGGAATAAAAAAGCATTAGGAGAACTTAAAGAAGCGCTTTGGTTATTGCAAGATTAAAAACATAAAATCATCAATCTGCTTTCTTTTAAACGAGTTCATTTATTTTTGAGAGGTGAGTGATGGCATCATCAATGCTTTTTACACCTTCAATGGTTAACCATAATTTTGCGTTTGATTCTTTTAATTGAGTTTGCTTGTGACTTTTTTGAACATATAACATGACTGCTTTAAACATAGGAGAGTTGTAATATTCACTGTCTTGTTTGCTTAAAAAATAACACAACATCTTCCCATTCTTCAACGTCATTTTTTCAAACCCTAATTTCATAGCTGCCCAACGCATTCTAACAACATTAATTAATTCAATGGCTTCAACTGGTATTGGCCCAAACCGATCTCTGATTTTAAATTTAAAATTTTCTAATTCACTTTCGTTGGTTACGTTATCTAACTCCCTGTATAACAATAAGCGTTCTGTTAAATTACTCACATAGCTATCTGGAATGAGTAATTGTAAATCAGTATCAACGACTGTTTCTCTCACAAATTGACGAGAGAATTTAGACTTATCAGCATCTGCACTTTCTCCAGGTTCTATGATTTCTTGGTACCAATGTTCTTGTTTTAATTCTTCAATGGCTTCGTTTAATATTTTCATATAAGTATCAAAGCCCATATCGTTTATAAATCCGCTTTGTTCTCCGCCTAATAAATTTCCCGCTCCGCGAATATCTAAATCACGCATAGCAATTTGAAAGCCACTGCCTAAATCACTAAATTCTATAATCGCTGTCAATCTTTTTCGGGCTTCCGAACTTAAACTGATAAATGGTGGTGTGAGTAAATAACAAAATGCTTTTTTATTACTTCGTCCAACGCGCCCCCGCATCTGATGTAAATCACTTAATCCAAAGTTTTGTGAATCATTTATAATAATCGTATTCGCATTACTAATATCTAAGCCAGATTCAATGATGGTAGTTGCTACCAAAACATCGTATTCTCCTTCAATAAAACTAAACATAACGTCTTCGAGCTTGTCGCCTTCCATTTGGCCATGTCCGAAGGTTACTCTTGCTTCAGGAACTAATCTTTGAATGATTCCTGCTACTTCAGCAATATTTTGTACTTTATTATGCACAAAATAAACTTGTCCACCTCGACTCATTTCGTATGCTACAGCATCTCTAATGGCTTCTTCGCTAAATGACATAAGTTCAGTATGAACTGGGTAACGATTGGCAGGTGGCGTGCTAATGACAGATAAATCTCGAGCACCCATCAAACTGAATTGCAACGTTCTTGGAATGGGTGTTGCTGTCAATGTTAACGTGTCAACAGTTGTTTTAAATGTTTTTAATTTATCTTTTATGCCTACTCCAAACTTTTGTTCTTCATCAATAATCAGTAACCCTAAATCTTTAAACTTAATATCTTTTCCAACAATTTTATGCGTGCCAATTAAAATATCAATTTTACCTTCAGATGTTTTATTAATAATTTCTTTTACTTCTTTCGCACTTCTAAAACGATTGATGTAACTGACATTACATGGTAAATCTTTCAAACGCTCACTAAAAGTTTTAAAATGTTGGTAAGCTAAAATGGTGGTAGGTACTAATATGGCAACTTGTTTACTGTCGCACACAGCCTTAAATGCCGCGCGTACCGCTATTTCTGTTTTTCCAAATCCAACATCACCACACACCAATCTATCCATTGGATGTGGTTTTTCCATATCTCTTTTTACATCAGCAGTTACTTTTATTTGATCGGGTGTGTCTTCATAAATAAAAGAGGCTTCTAACTCGTGTTGGAGGTAATTATCTTGCGGATAACGATGACCAGCTTGTGCTTTTCGTTTAGCATATAATTTTATTAAATCGTACGCAACTTCTTTTACATTTTTTTTTGTTTTCTGTTTTAATGTACTCCACGTTGTTGAACCAATTTTATCAATACGAGGCACATTTCCTTCTTTGCCAGTGTATTTACTGATGCGGTGTAAACTATGAATACTGACATATAAAAAATCATTGTCCTTATAAACTAATTTTACGGCTTCCTGCTGTATGCCATTGGTTGTAATTTTTACGAGTCCGCCAAATCGCCCGATGCCATGATCGATATGTGTAACGAAATCTCCTGGATTCAATGATGAAATTTCTTTGAGCGTTAATGATTCAGACGTTTTGTACCGCGATTCTTTTAAATTAAATCGATGATAGCGTTCAAAAACTTGATGATCGGTGTAACAGGCTATTTTTAAATCATGATCAATAAAGCCCTCGTGTAGATTTATTTTAATGTGTTCTATTAAACCTTCGGTTGTTCGATGTTCTTTAGAAAGCAAGTCATTAAAAATAGTGTTTAAGCGTTCAGCTTGTTTGGTGTTTTCGGTTGTTAAATAATTTTTATATCCTTTGGCTTTATTTGCTTTTAGATCATTAATAAGCATATCAAAATTCTTATTAAACTGAGGCTGTAAACTTTGATTAAAAGCTATTTCTTGTTTAGCAAGGTTATTTGTTAAGCCAAATTCAATCAGTTGATAGTTTTTAATTTGATTTAAAAAATCCTCTCCTGTAATTTGCAACTCATCAGGAGAAATACGTTTTATCGTTGAATCTATGTTTTGGAATAATGATGCTGTTTTAGAAAATAATTTATCTATGTAATCTTTTGTGTAAATAATATCATCAAAGCATAATAGGGTTTCATTTGTAACATAGTCAAATAAAGATTTTCTAACTTCAATAACTTGCGACGAATTGATATCAGGAATAATAGTCACAAAATCATAGCTGTGATTAGATAGCTGCGAAACAGGATCAAATGTTTTGATGGCATCAACATCATTTCCAAATAATTCGATACGATAAGGAAGCTCGTGTGCAAAAGAGTAAACGTCAATAATACCACCTCTTACTGCGTATTGACCTGGCTCGGAAACAAAGTCACACAATTCAAAGTCATAACTTTGTAAAAATTCTTGAATAAAATCTATGCTTAATTTTTCACCTTTTTTAATGATGAGTGTGTTTTGATTGAGACTTGTTTTGGAGGCAACTTTTTCAGCTAATGCAGCAGCGTAGGTTACAACAATTCCTGAGTAATTGTCTTTACTTAATACACTTAATGTTTCTGCTCTTTCTTGAACAGAGGCATTGCTTGTTTTTTCTTCTTTATACGGAACTTTATAACTTTCAGGAAAATAATGGATATGTTTTTCTGGAAGTAAAGTTTGTAAGTCATTTAATAGATAGGCCGCTTTTTCTTTATCGTTGCAAACGATTAATAAATTAAAGGGTGTGTTTTGAAAAATATCATTTACTAAAAAGGCAAACGAAGACCCTCGTAAACCTGAAAAAAATACATTTGTATTAAAGTTTACTTGCTTTTTTTGTAATTCGTTCCAAAACTTACCGTTCCACCACATTTAATGGCTGTAAATTTAGCCTTATTTTTAAGAAATAGGCTACTCATAAATTGAATTTTAAAAAATATAACTACATTTAATTTCTAATTGATGTAAGCGTATTAACTAATATTAGACCTTGTAGCAAACAAAAGATGGTATGGCAAAAAAAGAAAAAAAGAGTTTAGAGTTTTTTACAGATTGGAAATATGCTCCCGCTTTAGAGTCAACGGATCATATTCGATTAAATAAACAATATGAATTATTTATCAATGGTAAATTTGTAAAACCACATTCTGGTAAGTATTACGATACTATAAATCCTGCTACGGAAGAAAAAATTGCCAGAATTGCTGATGCAAATACAAAAGATGTTGATACAGCTGTAAAGGCAGCAAAAACAGCTTATGATAGTACATGGAGCAAAATGCCCGCAAAAGAGCGCGCTAAATATATTTTTAGAATTGCAAGATTAATTCAGGAAAAAGCAAGAGAGTTATCCGTTATTGAAACAATGAATGGCGGAAAAGCAATTCGTGAAAGTAGAGATATTGATATCCCTTTAGCAGCCAATCATTTTTTTTATTATGCAGGTTGGGCAGATAAATTAGCATATGCATTTCCTAATCGTCATCCAAAATCCTTAGGAGTTGCGGGTCAAATTATTCCTTGGAATTTCCCCTTATTAATGGCGGCTTGGAAAATTGCACCAGCATTAGCAACTGGAAATACGGTTGTGTTAAAGCCCGCAGAAACCACACCTCTAACTTGTTTGAAGCTTGCTGAAATTATTCAAGAAAGTGGCTTACCTGATGGTGTTGTAAATATTGTAACAGGTTTTGGCCCAACAGGCGCAGCTATTGTAAATCATCCATTAGTTAATAAAGTGGCATTTACAGGAAGTACCGCTGTTGGAAAATGGATTCAAAAATCTATTGCAGGCACTGATAAAAAATTAACACTAGAATTAGGAGGCAAAGCAGCAAATATTATTTTTGAAGATGCACCAATTGATCAAGCTGTAGAAGGAATCGTTAATGGTATTTTCTTTAATCAAGGACATGTGTGTTGTGCAGGTTCTCGTTTGTTTGTTCAAGAAAGTGTGGCAGATGAAGTCATTCACAAATTGAAAAATCGCTTAGAAACATTAATTGTGGGTGATCCGATGGATAAGAACACAGACATTGGCGCTATTAATTCTAAGACTCAATTAAATAAAATTAATGAGTACATAAAAATTGGATTGAATGATGGTGCAGATATGTATCAAAGTCAATGTTCCATTCCTAAGAAAGGTTTTTTTGTTAAGCCTACGCTGTTTTTAAATACATCACAATCCCATCGCATTTCTCAGGAAGAAATTTTTGGCCCCGTATTAGCTATTCAAACGTTTAGAACCATTGAAGAAGTTATTGAAAAGGCAAATAATATTCCTTACGGATTAAGTGCAGGAGTTTGGACGGATAAAGGGTCTCGTATATTTAATATGACTCAAAAATTAAGAGCTGGTGTTATATGGGCAAACACTTACAATAAATTTGATCCTACTTCTCCTTTTGGTGGTTATAAAGAAAGTGGATTTGGCAGAGAGGGCGGTTTGCATGGATTGATGCCATATTTAAAGTTTTAATTTTTTTTACCGCTGAGAGACTTGAGGAATTTCGCAAAGCACGCAAAAGAGAAATTTAGAACAGAAAAAAATAAAATTTTAAGATTATTAAATAATTTATAAAAATGCAAAGTACTCCGTTGTTATTTGTTAAAAACTCAGCGATCTTTGCGGTAAAATATTATGGAACGAATAGAAGTTTTAAAAACATATAAAATATTTATTGGTGGTCAATTTCCTCGCACTGAAAGTGGACGCTATTACTCATTAAAATTAAAAAATAACATGACAGTAAACGTTAGTTTATCTTCTCGAAAAGATTTTAAAAATGCAGTTGTTTCAGCTAGAGGAGCTTTTAATGCTTGGAGCTCAAGAGCTGCCTTTAATCGTGGTCAAATTTTATACCGCATTGCTGAGATGTTGGAAGGTAGAAAAGAACAATTTTTAGAAGAATTGAAACAATTGGGTTATTCAGCACCGAAAGCAAAAAAAGAAATGGAGCAGTGCGTTGATAGGTTAGTTTATTATGCAGGTTGGGCTGATAAATACCAACAATTACATAGTTCTGTAAATCCAGTTGCTACGTCACATTTTAATTTCTCAGTGCCAGAACCAATGGGTGTTGTGGCTATTATGGCTGACGAATCAACGGCCTTGTTAGGTTTAATTTCAGTGATGGCACCTTGTATTGTTGGTGGAAATACATGTATAGTACTAGCTTCTGAAAACAAACCAACCTGCGCCATCACATTTGCTGAGGTATTAGCAACAAGCGATGTGCCTGCAGGTGTTATAAATATTTTAACTGGAAATAGAAAAGAATTGCACACACATTTTTCATCCCACATGGATGTGAATGCGGTTATTAATTCTAATTCCGAAAAAGAGTTTAATAAAACCATTGGAGAAAATGCTTCGCTTAATGTGAAACGTCTTTTTATTTGGGATAAAAATTGGAGTGAAGAAAAAGAACAAGGGCCTTATTTTATAACTGATTTGCAGGAAATTAAAACTACTTGGCATCCGATTGAAAACATAGGTATTTCAGGAATTAAATATTAGTGTTTAATCATCTATTTTCATGGCCGAGTGTTGCTAACAATTTAACACTTTATGTTAAAAATTAAATAAGATATCATTCTCTTTATACCCTACCTTAGTTTCTTAGATTATGGCAAAAACAGTTGAGGTTAAAGAAACCCCATTAATGAAACAGTATAACGACATTAAGGCGAAATATCCTGATGCTATTTTACTGTTTAGAGTTGGTGATTTTTATGAAACATTTGGTGAAGATGCCATTAAAGCGTCTAAAATTTTAGGCATCACTCTTACAAAGCGCGCAAACGGCCAGGCAACTTTTATTGAATTGGCAGGTTTTCCTCATCATTCGGTTGATACGTATTTACCTAAATTAGTTCGTGCTGGATATAGAGTTGCGATTTGTGACCAATTAGAAGATCCTAAATTAACGAAAAGCATTGTAAAACGTGGTGTTACAGAATTAGTTACGCCTGGCGTTACCTTTAATGATAAAGTACTTGAACATAAAACAAATAATTTTTTATCTAGTATTTATTTCGAAAAAGATAAAGCAGGCATCTCTTTTTTAGATGTATCAACTGGTGAATTTCTTATTGCAGAAGGGACTTTAACGTATATTGAAAAGCTTATTCAAACGTTTAAACCAAATGAAATTTTAGTTGAAAAAAATAAACGACAAACACTTGTTAATTTAATTGGCGAAAACTTTTATATTTTTGGGTTAGATGATTGGGCATTTAAATACGATTTTGGTTACGAATCATTAATCAAACAATTTGGAACAAATTCTCTGAAAGGATTTGGTATTGAACAGTTTAACAATGCAATCACGTCTTGTGGTGCTATGTTGCATTATTTAGGTGAAACAAAGCATGATAAATTGCAACACATTACTACTATCTCACGCATTGAAGAAGATCAGTATGTTTGGCTTGATCGGTTTACAGTTCGTAATTTAGAACTATTTGGTTCAAGTCACGATAATGGTAAATGTTTAATCGACGTCATTGATCACACTGTAACACCAATGGGCTCAAGGCTTTTGAAGCGTTGGTTAGCTTTACCTTTAAAACAGGTAGATTTAATCAAAGAGCGGTTAGATGTGGTTGATTTTTATATTGAACATAAAACGCAACAAGTAGAATTAAGAACATTATTAAAAGATGTAGGAGATTTAGAACGTTTAATTTCAAAGGTTTCAGCGGGGAAAATTAATCCAAGGGAGTTGGTTCAATTAAAGCGCTCATTAACGCTGATTGAAGGAGTTAAAGAATTGATTTCGAACAGTGAAAATAAATCTCTAAAAAAAATAAACGATCAATTAAATCCATGTGTTGTGATGCGCAACCGATTGGATGAAGAGCTAAATGAAGAAGCCCCAATTTTATTAAACAAGGGTAATGTGATTAATAAAGGAGTGAATACAGAGCTCGATGAATTAAGAGCTATTGCTTATTCTGGTAAAGATTATTTATTACAAATTCAGCAAAGAGAAATTGAGCGAACTGGTATTTCATCATTAAAGGTATCATATAATAATGTGTTTGGTTATTATTTAGAAGTTACCAATGTGCATAAAGATAAAGTGCCAACAGATTGGATTCGAAAGCAAACATTAACAACGGCAGAGCGTTATATAACACCAGAATTAAAAATTTACGAAGAAAAAATACTAGGCGCGGAAGATAAAATAGCGGTATTAGAACAAACTATTTACGCTAACTTAGTCAGAGACTTAATAGAATACATTGTTCCGATTCAATTAAATGCTAATTTAATCGCTCGTCTTGATGGCTTATCGTCTTTTTCTGTATTAGCGATAGCTAATAATTATTGTAGGCCAATGATGAATGATTCGTTTGCATTACATATTGTTGAAGGTAGACATCCTGTGATAGAAAAACAATTACCGATTGATGAGAGTTACGTTAGTAATTCTGTTTTTTTAGATAATGAAACGCAGCAAATTATGATGATTACAGGGCCTAATATGAGCGGTAAATCAGCACTATTAAGGCAAGTGGCATTAATTACATTAATGGCTCAAATTGGTAGTTATGTGCCAGCTAAATCAGCAGAAATTGGCATCGTCGATAAGATTTTTACGCGAGTAGGCGCAAGCGATAATATTTCTTCGGGAGAATCGACGTTTATGGTTGAAATGAATGAAACAGCTAGTATTTTAAATAATTTAAGTAATCGCAGTTTAATATTATTAGATGAAATTGGGCGAGGAACCTCTACTTACGACGGTATTTCTATAGCATGGGCCATCGCCGAATTTATTCATTCGCATCCAATACATAGAGCTAAAACGTTATTTGCGACTCATTACCACGAGTTGAATGAGATGACAACGTATTTTTCACGTATTAAGAATTATAATGTATCGGTTAAAGAATTAAATAATAGAATTATATTCTTAAGAAAATTACAAGAAGGTGGTAGTGAGCATAGTTTTGGAATTCATGTTGCTCGTATGGCCGGTATGCCAAAAGAAGTATTAGATCGAGCAAATGATATATTGAAAAAATTGGAGAAAGACCATGAGCTTGATATTTCTGATAACGAAGAAAAAGTGTTATCCAATTTAGATGGAATTAAAACAAAATCTAAATCAGACTATCAATTAAGTTTCTTTCAGTTAAACGACCCTGTTTTAGAACAGGTTAAAGAAGAATTACTTAAAGTAGACGTTAATACATTAACGCCTGTTGAAGCGCTGATGAAATTAAATGACATAAAACGACTTTTAGGAGCCTAAATTTTATTAAAAAAAAATTTTGTCAAACTAAAAAATCACTTATCTTTGCACTCCAAATTAATATTTGGATGTTCTTTATATCAAATCGCGAAAGTAGCTCAGTTGGTAGAGCGTAACCTTGCCAAGGTTAAGGTCGCGGGTTCGAGACCCGTCTTTCGCTCAAAAGCATGTTATTTCGATTGCTTTTAATCAACAATGCCCTGGTGGTGGAATTGGTAGACACGCAGGACTTAAAATCCTGTGTCTTCGCGGACGTACGGGTTCAAGTCCCGTCTGGGGTACACAGCAAAATCAAGCCTTTCAGAGATGAAAGGCTTTTTTGTTGCTCTTATTTTTTTTCGTCCATTAAACATCCATTAAACATTTTATGCATTTTTTGGTCTTTTCTGCACTTTCAATCCTTTTTTTGTAAATTGTAGTATGGAATTTACAAATTATATACCATCACTCCAAGATTTTATAAATCTATCTACTAGCGATGCTTTTTCAAAAAACGAAATTACGCTGCAATATCAATGTGCCATTAAAGTTGGATACTCCTCTTATGATGAATATTTAAGATATCAGTACTTCATAATTTTAAATACGTATAGTTTAAAAGATGTAACTGCAGAGGTGGAGCAATTAAGTAGCCCTAATCTCAAAATAAAGTTTTCTGAAATAACTTCAAGAAATGTCGATGAATCAATTGAGAATGAACTTAAACCAATTTTTGATAACACACTTCAATTTTCTGATGAAGAAAGAAATAGTATTTTGAAATTTGAAACTAAACTCAGGATGTTGTTTATGAAGTGTTTCATAGTTAATATGAGTGATGATAAACCATTACTAAATACTTTAAAACTAATATTGATTGATGCAAAAAAGCAGTTTGTTTTATCCGATGCAGAAACGAAGAATGAGATTCAAGACCTATTAGATTATATAGATGGTATACAATTAACTGAAACCAATAACTACTTGAAAACTATTAGTACGACTAATTATTATTTTCCAGATAAATCTTATCTACTAATTCAATTGCATAATCAATTAGTACAACTTGTTTATATCAAAGAAAATCCTGATTTTGAAAAAACGTTCGAAACCAGATATAATAATTCTCAGATACAAAGAACATTATGGTTAACAGATACTCCTAAGTTATTTTATCTACTTTATAGATTATCTAATAATAAGGATTTCTTCGAAAGCGATCGATTAGAAATAGTAGCACAGCAGTTATTTATTTTTAACACAGTAAAATCGAAAGAAAATTTAAGAACAACTTTTGATAAAACAATAACTAAATTTAAAGATAAAGACTATCTTCTAAAAAAAATGTCAGCAATCGACTTAATGTTTGATGCACTTTTATAAAAAGGTTTCGAATCGAAACCATTTTTTATAACCTTTTACACTAGTAAAAATTCATACATGGCATATTTTTACTGTCATGAATGTAGTAGTAATAGATAGTCATGCCTTTGAGCAGCTTAAAGCGGAGTTTAAAGGTTACGTTAAGCAGGCCCTGAAAGAGTTTATGCAAGAAAAACAGATGGCAGAATCATCTGATTGGATACCTATTGCTGAGGCGCGAAAATTACTTCCTTATAAATCTAAAACTACCTGGCAAAATTTGCGAGATACTGGAACCATTGTATTTACTCAGCCACCAAATAGCAGGAACATTCTCTACTCAAAAAAAAGTATCATCAATTACCTAAATAAAAATTCAATTAAATTTTAAAAAACAAAAACATGGAAAAGAGAAAATGTGCATTCAAAAAATGTGAAAAATATTTCGCATTGAAAAACCCAAAAAAAAGATTTTGTGGATTAAGTTGTAAAAATAAAGCAGCTTATCAATTCGAATTAGAAACCTATCCTTGGGAAGTTAAACTGAATAAAGCTAGAAGAAAAAACATACAAATACTTGAGTATTTATACAAACAAAACAAAGTATTGGTCAGGTACCGTGAATTGCAGTTATTAGGTTTTGATAGAAGCTGCACAATTATTCCTCCAATAAATGAATTAGGTCAAGCTGTGTATAGATATGGAAATAATACACTAATCGAATTATTTGATAATGAATACAGAATAGATAAAATTTAATAACCATGATAAAAGAAAAACCATCCAACATAACTAATTTCTTTGCTCCAACTGGTAGCTCTACAAAAATTGCCGATTACGGATTTGCGAAAAAAGAATTTACTCAACCGCCTATAACAGCAGCAAGTAATCCGTTACCAGAAATGCCTAATGGAGGAAAAAAAGGTAATGCTGTTTTCTATATATTATTAGGTGTTACAGCAGCTATTGGCATAGTACTTTATTTAGATTACAGAGAGCGTGAAATCATTAGGAAAATCAAACAAAGGGATTTTAAATTTTAAAATTATATTTAAAATCCAGACTGAACAAATGTAGAGTTGAATTGAAGGATGTTTTTAAAATATAAACTTATTTTACCATCAAGATACGCGCCAGTTCTTTCACTATCGTCCCAGGTTATGATGATCTGATAATCACCTGAGCTAAATGTTTTTTTGTATAAATCTTTGATGTTACTTACTTTAATTTGATTTTCATTAAAAATAATGATTTTTGAATCTATGAAAAACATTTCTCCCATTTTAGGATTGAAGCCGCCAATGTATTTCACATCTTCTGTGGTTCGATCATCATTTAGCATGTAAGTTCTCTCAACAGCATTCCACCATTCAGGTAAATTTTCATATTTTTTAATGGTGAAGTTTATTTTTTTAGTTGCGATTGGCTTGTTAGTCTGTGCGATACCATATGAAGAGAATATCCATAAAAAAAGTAACGTTGCATAAATTGGTAAATTTGATTTCATTGTTTTATTTTAATTATTATTTCTTTTCTTTTTTTAATTCAATTCGTTTACTTAAAATCGCCTCCTGTTGTGAAATTAAAAGCTCGTTTATATCATAAAAACTATCACACTGTATACCGTTATATAACTCTAGGGCCTCAAAGTTTCTTCTAACCAATGCGATCCAATCCGTTTCAAAGCCAACCATTCGAATGAAATTATATTTATTATTAACTGAATCAAATATAATTAGACTATCGCCATCAGAACCAATATGGCCTAAAATGGAATCGGTCTCAAATATATTTTCTATAAATATTTTTTTAGCAGTTTCAACTTCCCCCGAAAGCAGCAAAGCCGTTGCATGCTGAGCTTTCATTTTTAAATCGTAATTATTGGATTTTATAACTGCAATTTCTAAATAATTAACTGCTCGTTTAAATAATTTATAGAAAAGTAGTTTATTTCCAAACGAGTAATAAAAAAACTTTTGGTCTTCAGCTTTATGTTCTTCTATACACTTATTAAAAAACTTTTCTGCATTTTCAAGATCTTTATTTTTTAAATAATATTCCAGCATCAACAAATAATCGTAATCGTCAATAAAATAATGACTGGAAATAATTTTATTGAGTTTGTAAATGGCTGAATCAATATTCCCAGTTTCATCCTCATCAATTTGTTTACTTAATTTTTCATTTTCCTTTTTTATATTAAAAATAGTTGTGATTAAATCAAAATCTTTGCATGAAATTCCTTCTTTTTTAAAGTATGAAAAATCTTCTAGAATCATTTTAATCCATGTTGTATCGTTTTTAGAAAACTCTGGCCCATGAGAAACATAAACTATACTTCCATCAGGAGTATACGATTCATGTATTCTGTTAATAGTATCAATTTTTACCACGTTTTCAAGGTAAATTTGTTTTGCTTTTTCAAATTGGCTGGTAATTAGATAAACATGCGCAATATTAGCTTTCAGAAAAATATCATTCGGATATTTTTCGATGGCAGTTTTTAATTGTTTTGCAGCATTAATTATCAATTCGCCATTTTGAATTTTATTACAATCTATTTTTTTAGCACTCCATAATTGATTGATAATTTTTGCAGTATCAATTTTTTGAGAATAAAAATTGATACTCATTAAAACTAATAAAGTAATTAAATTATACTTAATTTGAATTATTTTCTCATTTTTAGTATTTACCATATATCAAAGTTATTAGTTTATTCGAATGTCCAATTTTTTTATCATAAAAAGAGGTTTTCTATAAACGTAAATTAATAATAGGTTGTTGCAAACTAAAATTCCAAAATTGTAAAAATGGTATTCTTTGGATGATGTGATAAAAAAGGTAAGACTACGGAAGTTTAAATTTTAGTTACCTTTTATAAATAATTATTCCTTAATTTTATTACATTGTATAGCTTCAATTGCGGAACTATTGATGTCTTTAATTATCATGTAATTTATAGAAATTTCTGTGATTTTAAAATTTTTATATCCAAGGAAATTTTTTATTTCTACTTTACGTCTCCCTCCAATATCCTCTTGCCAATTACATTTGAGTGTTAAAACATCTTTCTTATCTAAAAACCAATCACCATTATAAAGTTTGTTTATCATATAAAAAGGACGATCACTTTGAAATACTTCCCAGTGATTGTATTTTACTATAAAAGTGCCATCCTCCTTGAATTCCATAATTGCATCATCTGAAGTTTTCCATGAACCAATAAGTAAATCTCTTGACGTTGTTAATTTTGGCTCTTCTAGTTTTTTTTCAATTACAACTTCCTCTACTTTTACTTGTGCATTTAACTCAATACCTAAATTTTTAGAACACTGATTTATCATGGCTTCTTTTGTTCTTTTTATTTCAATGTCAATCATAGCATCAACTTCTGTCTTACTATATTTCTTTGTAATCTCACTTATGTAACAAAGTGAAATTGACTCTTTTTGTTCTCCTGTTATATTTTTATATTTTGTAATTGTACTCATACAATCTTCAAATAAATTTGTTCTGTCAGCTTTTGTCCAAGTATCTGTTTGTGAAACTAAAGCAATAGTTAAACAATTAAATAAAAGTGTATAAAATTTAGTTTTCATAATGTTTTTTGATTTTGTGTAATTAGTTTAAAACAAGTTTTTTATATTTAGTAATTCTTATTTCGATATTGAATAATAGTAAGTTTAATTTTACCATTCAATTAAAGCAAAACCACCGCTGCCGTTACCGCCACCATATCCTCCACCTCCACCAAAACCTCCTGCATTTGAAGTGTTATTTCCTCCACTTCCAAAAATAGAACCACCTCCATGTCCCGCACCTAAATTAGCCCCAGTCGCTGCACCGTTTGAACCACCAACTCCACCAGCGTTTCCTCCCGGTCCCCCATAACTATTAAACGCACTACCGCCAAATCCACCTGCAGCAATTAAACTTAAAAAACTACTTGTGCCACCATTGGCTCCAGCTGTATAACTATTACCTATACCAGCAATTCCTATATTAACTGGGATTATATTTCCTGGGATTACGGTAATAGCCTCTGCGATATATGCTGCTGCTCCGCCGCCTCCACCACTTCCACCGCCGCCTCCACCGCCTCCTGAAATACTTACCCAAACAATTGTAACTCCATTTGGTACAGTAAATGTTCCTGAACTAGTAAATCTTTGTTTCCCATGAGGAATAACAGTTGGGGAATTAATAATAAAATTTGGATAAGACCCAACTACATTTGTATTACCTGAACCTGAAATAGTTACTGTTTGGTTAGGAGCAGTATTTGTAATTATATTTCCCACTACTGATATACCTGAACCGGCTATATGGTTTGGTGTATTTACTATATAGTTTGGATATGTGCCTGTTACTGTTGAAATTCCTGTTGCAGATATATTTACTGTTTGATTCGGTGCTGTATTAGTAATTGTATTTCCTATTACTGCTATACCAGAACCTGCAGTATGGTTTGGTGTATTTATAGTATAATTTGGATAGGCACCAGAAACAGTTGAAATTCCAATTGCTGAAATATTTACTGTTTGGTTCGGTGCTGTATTAGTAATAGTATTTCCGATTACTGCTATACCAGCACCTGCAGTATGGTTTGGAGTATTCACAGTATAGTTTGGGTATGCCCCTGTTACTGTTGAAATTCCAGTTGCAGAAATATTTACAGTTTGATTTGGCGCTGTGTTTGTTATTGTATTTCCGATTACTGCTATACCAGCACCTGCAGTATGGTTTGGAGTATTCACAGTATAGTTTGGATATGTCCCTGTTACTGTTGAAATTCCAGTTGCAGAAATATTTACAGTTTGATTTGGTGCTGTGTTTGTAATTGTATTTCCAACCACGGCTATTCCTGAACCTGCTGTGTGATTTGGTGTATTAACTATATAGTTTGGATATGTGCCAGTTACAGTTGAAATTCCAGTTGCAGAAATATTTACTGTTTGGTTTGGTGCTGTGTTTGTTATTGTATTTCCGACTACGGCTATACCAGCACCTGCAGTATGGTTTGGAGTATTCACTGTATAATTTGGGTATGTGCCTGTAACTGTTGAAATTCCAGTTGCAGAAATATTTACTGTTTGGTTTGGAGCTGTATTTGTAATTATATTTCCCACTACTGATATACCTGTGCCTGCTGTATGGTTTGGAGTATTCACTGTATAATTTGGATATGTGCCAGTTACAGATGAAATTCCTGTAGCTAATATATTAACAGTTTGATTTGGTGCTGTGTTTGTAATTGTATTTCCCACTACTGATATACCTGTGCCTGCTGTATGGTTTGGAGTATTCACTGTATAATTTGGATATGTGCCAGTTACAGTTGAAATTCCTGTAGCTGAAATATTTACTGTTTGATTTGGCGCAGTGTTTGTAATAGTTGAACCACTTACTGAAACTCCTATACCTGCAACGTATGTTTTTGCGTTTAATGCATATAAGGCATACGGCACACTCAAAATTTGTTGAGTACCTGACAAAATATATGCAGTACCACCAGCAGGATCAAATTCTACTTTCATAAATTTTAAACCAGCTGCCCATGTTATTGCTGAAAATGTACCTGTTTGAACCGTACCTAATCCAATTGAAATTGAAAATAATCCTAAGCTATTTGTTGTAACAGATTGCACCTCTGTATACTGTGAAGGTCCTGTTGCAGAAGCATCTAAAATACTTGCTCTAATTGAAATTAATTGATTAGAAATTGGATTTCCCGCACTATTTCTTGCTATGCCTTGATAACCGAAACTTTGCGGAGATTGCGCCTTAACAGCATATGCTATTATTATTGCACAGAATATTACTAATGACTTTTTCATGATTTAATTTTTTATCAGTTTAATTGTTTTTTTATTACCCTTATTTTTAATTAATAATTCCATATAATAGATGCCATTTGCTAATTGATTCGTTTCAATTTTAGTTGTATCACCTATTAAAATAGACTTACCACTTGAATCAAAAATTTCCCATGTAACTAAATTATTTGATTTAATAAAAACGTAATCAACACTAGGGTTAGGGTAAACTAAAACATCATCATTATCTGAAACTTCAACTATGCCTGTTGTAATTACTAATTTTGGTTGAAGAAATCCTTGAGTTAAAGAAACAGAGGAATTGCTTATTGTTTTAACTGCTACTTCACCAACACTATAATTTATAGAGATTGTAGAATTATTAACTGAGCCAGCAAATGAAGAAATTGTTCCTGCTGTAATTGTTTGAGCCCTAATAGAGGTTGATGCAATTAAACATAAAAGAAATAGAAAAATTTTATTATTCATACTTTACTTAAAAAAATGATGAGATTATGGCGTCTTTATTCATGTTGAGATTTAAATAAAACAAAAATGAAACTTTAATAAAATAAAATTACTTCGAATAAATAGGAAAGTTGGTTAATGTTGGTTTCATATTGGTAATATGTTGGTTTCATATTGGTAATAGATTGGTAACAAGTTTTTTTGAATCTTTATTTCAAAAAACTGCAACTGGTTAAAAATTAGATTTATATAATTAAATCGAATCAAAAATATTAGAAAAAATGGATTTCAAAATCTGAGTTTGTAAGCGCTGATATAATGCCAATGAACGTAGTTAAAATAAGCATAAACGACTTTACCATTTTATAGTTTTAACTAATAACTATTATCTAAATGATCAGATTGTTGACTATTCTTTAATTTATAAACCTTTTATTTGAAAAAATCCCAGCTATACACTTTTAAATTAAGCAGGTATCTCAGATACAAACACTATTTTCTTCAATCGGTTGTTCTTCAAAAAACCTCTTATTAAATCATCGGCATCCGGATAAAATATACTTTTTTTAATATGGCCTTTGCACTCTTCTAAAGAACTAAACGAATCGGTTTTATCAATATAGCCATAACCTACGTAATGCCCGTTTTCAATTAAAATCAAACTGCGTTCATCGTTGCGTTTACCATGATCCAATAAAGCAAAATGGGGATGCTTAAATAGTATGCTGTCTAATAGTTCTTGTGCCCGCTTATTGTAACTTGGTATATCTTCTTCCTCGGCACAAATACCCTTACATTTTTTAATTTGATGGTTAAAGCAAATAGACACTTC